>Ga0247843_1002177_pt1 | contig 36767 bp, 34 predicted proteins | sample LaCruzMarch2017__FD_192420 | JGI IMG/M metagenome (GOLD analysis project Ga0247843, IMG submission 192420) | Freshwater microbial communities from meromictic Lake La Cruz, Castile-La Mancha, Spain - LaCruzMarch2017_8m | ecosystem: Environmental > Aquatic > Freshwater > Lake | place: Spain... | reverse complement strand
ATAGTCATATCCACCGGCTGAACTTCAGATTCATGAACTAGTCCATTATCAGTATTCACGTAGGACGTTGCAAAATTGTGAGAAACTGGCGCAAATCCTACATAACAAGCCATACACATATAAGCCTTTTTGACCTCTTCGATCAGATCGTTGGCTGCACTATCAGAGTAGAATTTCTCTTCAAACTTATATTTTTTATACAAAAGCTCTAAATAGCTTTTAGATACAAACGCAGCCCTTATATACTCATCATGGTATGTGGGTATTGAGAACCACAGGTTATTTGTTCCTAGCGTATTATCAGCATTTGCTTCGTCAGCAATTCCCGCCAGCAGATCGTAACCTAGGCCAGCCATCCCCAATACTCTCCGAGCGGCACGCTTCATCTTGTAATCCCATGATTCTATATCTTCGATCCTATTCATAAACTTACGGATTATCTTTCGTTCTGGTTATTAGTCCACTTTCCAACTCGGTGAATTTTTTATGCCAATAATAGTTATCCCGGACAAGCTCACCCGCCTTGTGTTCGAAATTCTTCCGGGCCGCCCGGCAATCGGCGATGCCGTTCTCGCAAGCGAGATCAGAACCACGTGTGCCCGGAGTTGCCAGATTTCTGATGGCATTTGCCAAATCTTGGATGGAGTTCATCTTTCGGTTCTATCAATTTCTTGATGGCTATGGGAAAGCGGCGCCAAACTTGGCGGCATCCAGCAACTCACGGATGGTTCGGGAATTGGCATCGATGCGTTTCATGGGGTGTGGGGCAGGGGAGTAAAAGAACCGGGAATTGTATGCGAATCGACTACAATTGACTAAAAAATGACTACATTTGCGGTGGTTTAGTTTGTTCGGTGGAATCTTAAGCTACAGAAAATCAAAGGGTTACGTCATCCCAAGGAGTCCAAATCACCTCCCGGCCCAGCTAAACCGCGAGATTCCTCACCGGGTTTAGCCAATTTCCAGAGGGCTCCTTGGCCTCGTTGATTGGTGGTGATGGCTCCGTCCCTGCGCATTTCTTGAATGAGGTTCCGGACCCGGTTGATTTTCTGCTCCTCGGAGAGGGCGTCAGAAATCTTCTCCAGCAGGAAATCCTCCAAATCCGCCCGCGTCGCCGCGCCGAATTTCTCCAAGTGGAGCTTCACCAGTTCCTTGTAGTGCTCCTTGTCCAAGCCCCGGTTCTTGATGTAGGCGGCCTTGCCGCCGGTCATGGCCGCCACCGTGGCGGAGACATAGAGATTCGGGCGGCGGCCCTCAATGAGCTTCAGCCGTTTGAGGTGTTTGAAGGTTTCGTCGCTTAGGGGTTGCTTCTTCTGCACCCGGTCGAGGGCGATGACATCCAGCAGGTTGAGGTCGCTCTGATTCAGGAGCAGCTTGGTGTAGTTTTCATCGATCACCTGGCCGGGGAGTCGCACGGTCACCTTGGTCGGGTCATCCAAGGTGAAGTCCGGCATGGGGAAACTCCGCTTCTTCTGCGTCGTGAACATGCGTCGGATGCCGCTGCCGATGGTGTCGATCATGTTCAGGTTCACCATGGCCTGGGCAAGGAACGGGTTCCGGTAAACTTCCGGCGGCGTTTCCCTTTCAATCATTTCCTCCACCGTGCCGGGAATGAATGATCCGAGGTTGGTGAATAGCAGTGAATCGGGCTTTTCCACGACCGTAATCTTGCCCCCGGCGGGATAGTCCTGGTGGGCAATGCAGTTGTGCAGCATCTCGCGGATGACCCATGGATCATACTGGCTCACTTCATGGGGAAAGAGGGTTCCGCTGGGAAGGTGGCGCACGGTGAGATTGCGGATCTTGGCCAGCAAACGCTCACCGGCGAAAATGAGCGGGATGTTGAAATGCTCGTAGTCCTGCTCGATGCCATCCGCATCCTTCAGGACCCAGGTCAGGCGCGATTGTGCCGGCGCGAGGAGTTGGGAATGCTCTTCCTTGCCGAGCAGGATCATCGCCGTGCGGGTGATCCTGCCACCGATGCAGACCTTGGCCTTGTCGAGAAACTTCCCGTCGCCCCAACCCGCCATCTCTGCCGCCTGCTTGGGGTGTTTCTCCACGTATTGGGTCCTTGCGAAGGCAATGGCACTCGTGTCGAGGTGATCGATCGTGGCGGACTCGATGATCTCGGCGGACCAGTCCGCGTTACCGGCGGCCAGAACCTTGAAAAGCGCGACTTCCTTCTCCGGATACTCCCGGAGCTTCTTCTTGTGGCTCGCTACCCGGATGAAGCGTTCTCCTTGGAATGAAACCGGAATGCCCTTGGCTGCCGGGATTTCAAAGAGGACCACTGCCTTTCCCTCCGCCTCGAACTCATGGATCCGGAAGTCGATCCGCGGGTTCAGATGAATGCTGAGCCAGAGCTCAAGACCTTCGTTTCCCTTGCCCTTGGCTTGCCGTGGCAGGAATTGGGTGCCCTTGATGTCATGGGTGCCGTCTTCGACACCCCAAACGATGTAAGCGCATGGCTTGCCAAGCAGGGCGGCCGAGTTCGATAGGGCGGAAATGTATTCCCCAATATCCTCCTTTTGGTCCCAACTGGATTTGAACTCCACCCACTCGGCCTCCTGGGAAAGCCCCCGGAGTTTGGCCAATTTGGATTGAAGTTCGGATAGGCTCATGGAGAAAGATTAAGGGAAGAACTAGGCGGACTCCAAGTCCGGATCGATGGAATTCACCCACACCAAGCCCGTCAGCCCGTCGAGCAGCTCGCGGATGGTTCGGGAATTGGCGTCGATGCGTTTCATGGTCGATACATACAGATTTAGGAATCTCCACTGGAGAAAAGCCTGCGAAGTCGCTGCCATAAGCTCATTGGCGGCGGAGTTTCCACCGCGGGAGCTACTGGGGCTCCATGCACTTGTATCATTGCGGCCTTCGCTTTTTCTTGGAGAGTCGCATGCGTAGCCTCACCCACTTTGCGACGGTTGTATTCGAGGAGCATGTGCCTGATGTAGGGCGTGACCGTATAATCGCCGGCCTTCACATCCCTGACTGACGCGTCATTCTCAAACCAGTCCATGATCCGGGCAGGCTCCACATCGGGTAGTAAAAGCCTCAAAGTATCTTCGTTGACGTTGTCGAGATAACACACGGGCAGGAGCCATTTCTTCTGATCCGACGACATCCAACGGGTGGTGCGTTCATAGAATCTTTTGTAAAAGATCGCCGATTGCTTTTCCTCGTCCGAACGATTTTCCGCTAGAAGCCGCAGAATGAATGGAAGTCCTCGTGCTTTTCGATACCAGTCGAGAGCTTCCGTTTCTGTGTATCCGAAACCCATCAAGTATTTAACGCCTTCTGACTCGCTGAAAGGCTCCAACCGAATGGGCTCGGCGATGTTTCCTGCTAGGTGATGGGCGAAATCCTTGTCGGCTTCATAAACGGAATCCCGACCCAAAAAGATTACAAGGGTGGAGAATGAGGCGTTCTTGAGTCGGGGAAGAAGGCTTTCCACCATGAACTTGCCGGTAACGCGGCCCACGGCTTCGTAGTCATCCACGATCAAAAGAAATCGATTCAAGCCTTTGATCGGCGAATGAGTAAGGCGGGTCAGAAAATCCTCGTTGCGGTATCCTTCCAACATGGCCGAAAGGTCTGAAACGTAAGCATCGGCGATGGCCTCATATGGACTATGGCGCAATGCCGTGAACCGCCGTTTGGTGAGAGGATTGGCAAAGAAGCCACCGTCATCACTCAGCGCTTTCAGCGAAGTTAGCACCTCCAAAGCGGGCTCCACGTATTCCTCCGCTTTCACACTTTCCATTCCCTTTAGAGCGCCCGCAAGAACTGGTCCGTATTTTGGGATGTATTTGACTGCTGGGCTCAGACGATAGAGAGCTTTCGCAACGTTTTTGACCTGATCGCTCAAGTCTTTGTTGTTTGAGATTTCAGACTCCACCATTCCGATGAGCTCAAGTTGCTTTCGGAAAAGCTCACGAGATGCAGGAAAGTAATCGTGTTTCGCCTTGGCTGGTTGAGGAAGTTCCGTGGGAGCCAACATTTGATCGACGATCAATGTGAACTCCTTGAGCAGGTGTTCATTTGAGGCATCTACCTTGATCGTCAATGCCTGACTGAGAAGAGCTCGGCTTTCTTCGAGAACCGCATCAAGAAGAAACGTTTTACCCACGCCTCCCGATCCCGACACGCTGATAATCTGAAGGCCCGCCGAAGAAGCATTCGCTGCGGAGAATTTCCCGATGTGCTGTTTGAGTTGGTCGAGTTCGCTATCTCGACCGACAAGTGGTTTTTCTTCGGTGGCCATCGTTTTATTTGGTGGATTCGCGGGGATTGTCGTCGTTGCGTTTCATGGGAGAGGTCCCGGTCAGTTGGATTACTTTATGTCGGACAAAACCAAATTATGCGTATCTGGATCGATCCGGAGCTTTTGTAGGATCGGCGTGTTCGGTTGCAACCAGGCTGTGATTCTTTCAATGAAGCCCTTTGTTGCATTAGCGCCAAAAACTACGTGAGCGACCTGCTCGCGAAGCGCGGGCAGTGCGTAGAATTTCTTGCCATCGTGCTCTTTGATTTTGACCCCTTCAAGCGGACTTAGAATGCGCCATTCATTTTCGTATGCCCAACACTTTCGCTTGGTGCAAAGGCGGAGCGCGACATCAGAAAAATCTTTTTTCATCGGAATAACAGAATCGTCATATGTTACTTCCAAAGCCAATCCAAGAGGAAGACCTCGACCTCTTAAGCCTTCTGACTCAACCGCTTCCTCGGTTTCGTAGCCGATAGCCACACCGGAATTAAGCCCGTAGTGTGCCCACATGAGTTCGTTGGATGGGTCGCTCGTCAGGGAGACCACGCCACTTTTTTCGCTCAGTCCATTGCGCAGATACTCTGCTTCACTATCGACATATTCCTTGCTGGTTATGTGCAGAAAGTATTTCTCAAAGCTCAATTGAGGCGATGGATTTTCTTTCTGAAAAATATCGAAGTGCTTACGCTGTTCAGCTATATCCGCAGATTCCCTTCGAACGCGGAACTCCAAGATGTCATTGAGGTAGATTGGCGGTGTGACTAGAATAGAATCGTCACCGATGAGCCACTCATCAGCTTTTTCTACGGTAAGGTATTTGTAGAGAATCATCGGTTTATCGCTCTCCTTCACGGGCTTCATAGTGCTTGCTCGGCTTCGGCTTCTTGAATGGCCTTCAGGGTTTTGCCCGAAGCATCTTTCCACTCAAGCCGTCCGTTCGCGGTTCGACCAAGGACAACACCAGCAGCGGTGGAGGGGCTGCTGAGGTCGTAGTCCTGGGTGAATCGGTAATGCTCGCCTTCTGCGACTAGGACGCCCGTGGCGAGGAGATCCTTGCGAATGGCGCGCATATAGTCGTGGATCCCGGCCTGCTCCTCTACGACGGCTTGGGAACCTTGGCACACAACGAAGCCGCCGGGCTGGACGTAGCCCTTGGCGGTGATGCCCTTGGTTTTGGCAGTGCAAGTTAGAAACTTCTGCTCCTTTGTCACTATTTTCGATTCCTTTTGCTCGAAGGCGGAAACGCCTAGCAGGGGGAGAACACGGAGCATGTGGGCAAGGAATCCTTCGGCATCCGCAGCGTCGGAATCGCCGAGGTTGGGGCCGCCGGGTTCGTTGCCGTTGTCGAGGTGGCAACGCTTGGCAGAGACGGCTCTTTCGATCAAGCGGCTCTCGATGTATGGGGTGGCGGCGACGTTGAGAGCGTTATCCTTGGTTACGAAAAACACCGCCCACTCCCAGAAATCCCTTTCCCTGTGGTGCTCGTCCAAGCGGGTTTTAACCCGGTCGCTCTGTCCGATGTAGAGAGCCGGCATGGGGCTGCCATCGGGACCGGGGCCGACGAGAATGTAGATGCCCGTGCGTTCGAACTCCTGGCGCTTGCGCACCTCCTTGTAAGCCCCGCGGGGGAATGCGACGCCGACACCCGACCAGTTCGGCTGGTCGATGATGCGCAATCCGTCGGGATCGCCGTGTGGCATGAAGAGGCGGACGCTATAGGCGGAGGCGTCAAAGGTAGCGGAGGAACTCATCTGATCGGAAATTGGATAGGTAAAGTGATGGCGAGAGGGGCGCTCAAAAGTGGATTTTCGACGGATCAAGGCCACATCTTTTGAGCATGTGATCCTCCCAAGCTGATACTGAGATGGTCTTGGATCGTGAGTCGCAAACGACCAACTTGCCTTGAATGCGCCCCATCCCGAAATCCTGGGTCTCGGAAAGCTTTGCGATCATCGAAAGATGTGGACTGCCAAAAAGCCGAACACAAACCATGGGCGGACCCATTTGTTCCATACGCATAACGACGACTGCATGTTGATGTGATTGCAATTCGGGAACGACCATATCGAGGACCCGCTTGTCATCATGGAAAGCCCCTTGGATTCGGACTTCCTCTAATTGGCCAGCTTCGGTGGCCCGGATACCCTTCTGCCACTCCGCATTCTGAGGGTCATCCAAAAATGGATCTCCGAGAAACTCAAACGCAGCGAGGTAGCCTATCTTCATCAGCCCAACTCGAAGGTGCGTGAAATCCATTTCTGCGCGCACATGCACCTCCGTAGTAGCTAGGGTCTCTCTTGTTCCTGCAATGAGTGTTTTTCCTTTCCGGGCGAAGTTCTTGATCAGTTGTTTTGATTTTTCCTCCCAGTCTGCACCTGCGATGAGCAATCCTCCCATTCCATCCGAGGACGGAATAAAAGGCTTTGTGAAATGGACCTCGATAGGTCCCTTATGGGGGATGGTTAGGCCGACTGGATGGTTTCCGTGAACCGTTGTTCCTGTAAGCTTGAGTTTTGCGACGCCCGAATAGGATTCGATGCCGTGCTGTGTCCGGTGGATAGCAAGCGTCAAGCCTGTAAGAAAATTCGCGTCGACAGTCCGTCCAAATTCAGAATTGGTGGCTTCGTCCGCTTCGACGGTGTAGGATCTCGGGCAACCTAGAGATTTGTGGATCACATGCTCCGCATTCACCTTTTCCAGTTCGTCAAGAGGCTTCAGCTTGTAAGGGCAGCGGGTTCGAGGATTCAAGTTCATGGCAACAGGACGGATTTCAATGGGACACCCGCACCCGGCCGGTCAGGAGGTCGTGCATCAGGCCCTGCTTTTGTTGGCGGAGTTTGGCGAGGTGGGTGGTTTCTTCGGCGATAAGGTGGTGGACGGCATCCATTCGTTTTGCGATGGCAATTTGTTCTCGTTCAGAAGGCTCCGCCACGTGCATCCGCGAGAGGTGGCTTTGGGTGATCTTCGGTTGCGCCGACCCTGATGTCATCCGGGAGTAGTCACGCCACTCAAGATAGTTGGTCCAGTAGTCAATGGACTGGCCGCTCTTCGGCTTCATTACGTGGGCGTGGTTGTTGATCCAGCATTTGCCGACTACTTTGAAAGCAAGAGGGAGGTTTCGAGAAATGATATTTTCTCCATCCTCACCTAGCAGGATCAATTCATCGTCGAACAGCCAGCGGTCAATCCAGTCGATAATCCCCGACGCGCCGTAGTATGGAATGTCTCCTTCCATTTCGGCGCGATCATCCTCCTTTAGCGGGATTCGTTTTCCGTCCCAGAAATCGACAACCTGCGGTAGTTGCTTTGCGCACCATCCCTTCGGAATCAATCCAATCGGCGAATCTTGATAGATCCCCGGCGCTTCTTCCGGTGTTGGGCGGAGTTGGCCTTCTTTGGCGGTGGCTTCGCAGGGGAGGCCGTGGTGGTCTCCGCGGGAGAGTTCGGGGCGGGTCCAGAGGCCGCGGGTGAAGAGGTCGTGCATCAGGCCCGCCTTGATCTGCTGATGCTTTCCCACCAGCTTCTCCGTCGCCTCGATCACCTCGTCCAGGGTCGAGAGGATGGTGGCGATGCGTTCTTGCTCACGCTTGGATATGGAGGGGATAGAATAGAGCTTTCGGATGACGCTTGGGTGCGCCTTGGTAGTGTAGTCGAAGGTGATATACCGGTGCTGATCGGTGAGGGAGTAAAATACGAATTTGTAAAAAAGTTCGTTTGTCAGCAAACGCAGGTAACCCGATACATTTGTTACAGAGAACTTGTGCCTTGGCCGATGGAAAACATTTCCGCCTCCGTCAACCGACCAAGAGATTAGCTCCTCGTCGAACATGAATTTTCCATACTCTCCGAATTTCCCGTCGCCCTGCGCAGAGGAGGAGTAAATAGGATGGGGTCCTGGGCACGCCTCGATATCAATTTTGGAGATAATGTCGCCACGCCCTAATTCCACCGCTTTTGAGCGGATCAATTCATCGAGTGTTTTGTAGGTCCACTCACTCATACCCCAGCTCCTTCAAGAAGGTTTTCAGTTTGGCAGCTTCGGCGTCGCGTTTGGCTTCGATGGCTTGGGCGGTGACGGCGTATTTGGCATGCAGGTTTTCGAGGGCGGCGAGGCAGGCGCGGGAGTCGGCGCGGAGGTAGGCGTCGTAGGTTTCCGTGAGGATGCGGCGGAGGCGTTCGAGGATGACGGTTTTGGCGGCGTCGGCATCGATCTTGGTGCGGGCGGCGGTGACGAGATCGTCGCGGCGTTTCTCGGTGGCGCGGATCTCGGACTTGAGCTGCTTGGCCTCGTCTTCGAGGGCCTTGTGGCGGTCGAGCTTTTGCTCAATGGCGGTGGCCTCGGCACTGAAGGTTTTGAAATCGTGGCTGCGCTTTTCCTTGGTGGCGAGTTTGGCCTGGGCGCGGAGTTCCTTGAGCTTGGCCTTGAGGTCCTTCACCTCGCTGCCGGGGAGGATGCCGGTGTCGTCGCTGTCCTCGTAGTCCTCCTCATCGGCGGCGGCGAGCAGGGCGGCGAGTTCGGCGATGCGGAGGCGTTTGGTTTCGAGATCGGCGAGGACTTCGGGGAACTGGCTTTGGAGGATGTCGTCGTCGGGGATGAGTTCCGCGCCCCAGCCGGAGAAGGCGATGGATTTGAGGTCGGGCTTGAAGAACTCGAAGTAGCGGGCGAGCGCGCCGCGGATCTGGTGGGCGGTGAGGAGGGTATCGCCCTTGAACACGGTGGCGATGGAGGCGAGTAGCAGGCGGCGGAGTTCATAGACATTGTCCTTTTTCCCGCCATCCGGGGCGAGGGCGATGACGTGCGGGAGGTTTTGCTTCCACCACTTGGCCAAGGTCTTGTGGAAGCCGGCGTGGGCGGAGGCGAGCGCGGGATCCGACTGGACGATGGCGGAGAGGTCGCGGCGGTGGGTGATGTGCGGGGAGAAGTCCGAGTAAGCGGCATCGCGGGGCGTGAAGACGCTTTCGCGGAGGCCGGGGTAGTTGTTCCAGAAGCGGGAGAGTCCCTCGATTTCCGCGAGCGGCACGCCGCCGTGGAGATGGGCGCGGACGTCGTGGGGTTCCGGCGGTGGGGCGTTGTCCACATAGCGGCGGATGTTGCAGTTCCACTCCTCGGACTCGATCTCGCCGTGCGGGACGAGGCGGGCGTAGGCGGGCACGGTTTTTCGCTCGCGGTGGACGAGGACAATTTTCGAGAGATCCTCGGGGCGGAGGAAATTCTGGGCCTTGCCTTCGCGGAACTCGCGGTCGGCATTGATGAAGAGCACATCCTTTCGGGAGGCGGCGTCCTTTTTGTCGAAGACCAGCACGCAGGCGGGGATGCCGGTGCCGTAGAAGAGCCCGGCGGGCAGGCCGATGACGGCTTCCAGCCACCCACGCTGGATGAAATGCTTGCGGGCTTCCTTTTCCTCGCCGCCACGGAAGAGCACGCCGTGGGGCATGACGACCGCCATTTTTCCATCGGCCTTGAGCACGGCAAGCATGTGTTGGACGAACATGAGATCGGCCTTTTTCCCTTTTTCCGGCAGCCAGACTTGGAAGCGGCCGGGGTATTCCATGTCCTTGCGGTCATAGTTCTGGGAGAACGGGGGATTGGCGAGAATACGGTCGAAGCGTTTCAGCTCGTTATTCTCATCCTTGTGCTGGGGTTTCCGCAGGGTGTCCTCCTGGCGGATGTCGGCGTCCGGAATATCGTGGAGCAGCATGTTCATCTTGCAGATGGACCACGTGGTGCCGATGGACTCCTGGCCGTAAAAGGAAAGATCCTTGGGATTGCCGCCACACTCGGCGACGTAGTCCCGCGTCTGGATGTGCATGCCGCCGGAGCCGCAGGTGGGATCGTAAACCGACATGCCAGGCTGGGGATCGACGATCTCGACAAGGCAGCGGACGACATCGGCCGGAGTGTAGAACTCGCCGGCCTTCTTGCCCGCGGAATCGGCGAACTGCTTGATCAGGTATTCGTAGGCCGCGCCGAGCAGGTCGGGGAACTCGAAGTTTTCGTCGCGCAGGGGGATTTTTTCGAAGTTCTGAACGAAGTTCAACAGGACGTTGTCGTCGAGCGAACGCTGGCCGATCTTGCGGTTGAAGTTGATGTGCTTGAGCACGTCTTCCAAGGCATCGACGTTGGCGTCTTCGAGGGCTTCGAGCGCCTTATTCAGGCCGGTGCCGACGTTGGTCTTGAGGTGGCGGAGTTTTTCCCAGCGTGCTTCCGGCGGGACGAAGAAGGTGAATTTGTCCGGGTTCTTGAGCTGGGCTTCGATGATGTCCGGCTTTGCACCGCGCTTTTCCAGATCCTTACGGAGGGCATCACACTCTTGGTCGAAGAGGTCGCTCATTCGCTTCAGGAACAACATGCCGAAGATGTATTCCTTGTATTCGGAGGCATCCATGTTGCCGCGGAGGTCGTCGCAGGCGCGGAAGAGGAGGCCAGAGAGCTGGGAGAGAGTGAGTCTGGACATTTGGGAAAGGCGAAGAGGCAGGAGGAAAAATCAAGGTTTCAAAAGAATCCGTAGGGTTTCTCTCAGACAATGCCCAATTTCTAGCAAAGCACTTGTGCGTGCGGCGAGTAATTTCGACGGGCACCTCCGGGGCTGGCTTGGCGGATTCCTTCTTGCCCGCGGAACCCAGAGCGGATTGAATTTGCACGTCCGGAGAGATCCGGGCCGGGGCGTTAGAACCTCGTGGTAAGCGGTGGGCGTTGACCGAAACAACGCCGCCTCCAGGCCCCGAAAAGGTCGGGGAGGCGGTGGCGCATGTCCAGGTCTCCCCCACGGGGGCGGCTAAAGGCCCCCGCGCTCGTCTTACCACGGGTTCTAAACTCCCCGGCCACCTTGGGAAACCGAGGTGGCTGGTTTCGTTTAGAGGAAACGTTCAGAAGCAGGACACGTCACCGATTCTCCTTTGTTGGTTTTGACTGGCAGTGTTCACAATGACCCGTTGCAAGAAAGAACATCGACCCAATGAAAGACGACAAAGATCCATTTGTAATGATTGCTCGTGAAATCGGAATCAGCCCCGCCGACGCTGAGTTTGCAACTTGCCGCTTTCTCAAATGGTTATCCCGTAGCATCCTGAATTACGATGAAGGCAATAGGGACTTCATCGGAGAAGAACTACACTGGATTTTGAACAGGGCGACGTTCTATCATCTTTTGGGACTCTTTGACGAATTTTCTGATCGATATACCTGGGAAATGGGTAGCGCCAAAGAATACCTCCTACGGATTGCCCCAAGTGATGAATGGCCTAATTACATGGACGAAGCCACCGTGATTCCCAAGCCCGAAGCGAGCAAGATTGCGGCGTCAATGATACACGTTTGTAGCTTGGCAAAAGATACACGACACGAAATTGACCTTGTCGTCTGCATGCTGAATTCACGTCTCTATGCCCGCATGATTGTGAGTGAAGGCATTCTTATCGATTGTCCGGAACCACCAAAGATCGATTACGTTCCGCTTGCCCCTGCTGACTTGGTTGGGATTATGGGGCTTGATGCTTATGCAATGTTGCTTCGTATTGAGAAGCTATCAAGAAATCAGGATTGCATCGTCACAGCGGAGGAAAAATCCAAGTGGCAGGATCGAGTTTGCCACCCTTATGCCTGATTGTATAACTTTCGCTGACCCATAGCGCCGCACTACAGGTCGTCCGTTGCTTTCACTGCTCGCAGGCAAAGAGGATATATTCCCGGTCGTTCTCCAGAGTTTGGATGCAGGCGAGCGTCGGGTTCCCTGTTATCAGAGGTCCGTTGAAATCACTCAAGAACTCGATGATCCGCGATTTGGTCAGTCGTGCGCCGGATGATCCCCAGTCGAACAACTTCCCGCCATACTTTGGACTTTCAGGCAGGATTCGGGCCGCCACGCATCCCGTCAGACCTGTGCCGCCCAGATCCAGGATGATATTTGGGACGTTGTCACTATAATCGCCGCCGTCCCAGCGAAACTTGGGATCAGAGGCATCGCCGACGTAAAGATTGTAGAAGGACATCAGGTTACTTCGAAAGGTGGTGCGGGATTTATTTCGCCAGCAGATCCAGCAGGCCGGGCGAAGATTCCAGAGATATTTGCTCTCCGTGCATGGAGCCGATAGATGGGTTCATGATTGATCCAAGTTTGAGTCCTTTGCAAACATTTCCAACATGAACCATGAGTGGCAGGCAATCATCCACTCCTCCCGTAGTTCTGCCTTCAATTCAGGATCCGTTTCTCCTTCGTATGCCTTTCGGAACAGTTCAATGTCTTGTTTGATTGCCTCTTGATCGGCGACGATTGATTCGAAAGTTGGATTGGATTCCAGGGGGGTGTCATTCATGGCGATATGGGTTGGTTGGATTTTCATAAGAACGAACATGGCAGTGAACTCCACCGGCTTTTATCCCTCACAAGATCCCAGCCGGTGAAGGGTTCGTCGGAAGTGTCTTCGATGACTACTTCGCGGCAAACATCGCGGGCGCATTCGGTGAAAGATTCGGCGAATTGGGCCGCGATGAAGGCGTCGCCATCCCGATAGTCTGAGGTGACTTCAAAAACGGTTTCCGTATCTGCATCGCCGTCTATCCATGAGCCGCGACCGAGGCTGAACTCGCCGTCTTCCATGCGAATCTCAATCCAGTCCGATTCGCCGCCTTGATCGATACGCATACCAAGACTCATGCGGACGCCCGGTGTGACCAGTGGCAGGCGCTCCATGGCGAACAGAAAGACCTTGAGATCCCCTGTGGTTTCAGCCGTGAGCTCCGGGCGTGTCATCAACCTCCGGATTGCGGCGATCAATAGGCTGACCGGATAGGAGTCCTCGGTGTAGAATGCGTAGCAGTTTGGATCAGAAACCTCGGCGTCTTGATCCTCATTTTTATCGTCATCGTCCTCACAATCATCTTCGGACGGCTCCTTTTCCGTTTCCGGGAAGCCCGGAATCGCATTGAGGATGTTTACGGCCGATTCCATCACGAGCATTCCAAGCATTGGGGTTGCCGAACCCTTAGCCACGGCTTCTTGGATTTCGGCAATGCTGTGGTTGATGCTGCCGACCGTCTCAGCCGTCCATTGACGGATGGAAGCGATGCCATGTTGGACGTGTACGGAATCCGGATCACTTGTGATGAGCGGCTCGATTTCGTAGATCTCGTGGATCAGATCGTGCTTGGTTCCTATCAGTTCATCGCAAAGTTCCCCAATCGTCACCCGGAGAGCATCCGGCATTTCGAGACTTGGGATTTCCTTTTGGATGTAGGCCGCGTTCTGCATCATCTGTATGGCACAGGCGTGGGTTTCTGTGAGGAAGCGGCGGATGGTTTGTGGGTCTGTTTTCATGAGTGGATGATGTAGTGTTCGGGTTTGATGGTGGCACCGCCTTTGAAGCGGTATGCAACTAGCGGACCATCGGTGGCTGCGCTGTGGTCGAGGCAAGCGACATTGTGACGCTCCGGATGTGTGGGAGAGTTCGCCGGCTTGAAGTAGTGGCCGAAGAACACTGGACGCCCATCGGTTGGATAGGGGGTGATCATCAGTTTCGCTACGGGATCCACAGGAACAGCGGTGACTTGGCCGCTGGCCGGAAACACGAGTTCGCTGCACAGGATGCCGTCATCAGGAGTCTCCCACCAACGGGCGCGGAATTGTTTGTGCTCCCTTCCCGCGTGATCGATGAAGAACTGTCCCGCCGGCATAGGAACCTCAATGCCCTTGAGCACCGCTTCGATCGCTTCCCATTCAGGCGTGAATTTCTCGGCACATGCGAGGAGGAAGGCGTGATCCGTCAGGCTCTTGCCATCCAGCCGCGCAAGAAACTCCGAATGCCAGCAGGCGTGCACCGCACGGAAGCCGCCCAAATCAATTGAGAAGGGCAAACACTTCATCCACGGCAACCACACCGTTCTCCATTCGCTGGTCGGTTCGGCATGGTTCGGAAAATCATCGAGTGTGCCTTGATGCGTCAAAAGGTTGCGGCTGCCATGGATTTTGAGGGGCTTGCCATCCGGCCCGTCCGTGTGGAATAGGATGGCGTTGAACTCGTGATTGCCCATCAGGCAAAGTGCGTCTCCGCGGTCGCACATGGATTTCACGGCCCGCAGCGTGGCGCGAACGCCACCGGGGAAAGGGTGGCCGGGTTTGGTGTCGATCAGGTCACCGAGGAACAGGGCGCGATGGCCAGCGGGCGGAATGAAACCGTCGCCGGCTTTCGTGTAGCCCAAGCGCTCCATCAAGGAGCTAAGCTTGTCGTAGCGGCCGTGAATGTCGGCGATGATGTCGTAGTGGGTCTCGTTCTTCATACGCATGAAACATGACAGAGAAAGTTGGTTCTTGTAAGTGGGTTTTTCTTATGTAATATGACTTCAGAGTCATGAATAAGTTTGAACGCCTTTTTGATGTTTCCGGCCTCTCCCTGGATCGCATGCGCACCTTTCTGCGAGTGGTTGACGCGGGGAGCCTTACCAAGGCCGCACAAGGCGACGTGACAAAGCAGTCGCAATTCTCGCGGCAGATCAAAGAGCTGGAGAGTTTCTTCGGTGTGGCGTTGACCCGCCGCGTGGGCCGCCGGATCGAGATCACCGATGAGGGCCATCGCCTTGCCTTGGTGGTCCGTCGGCATTTCCGCGAACTCGACGACTTTCGTGAATCGATGGCTGGCCGTAGCATCAGCGTGCGCATTGGCTCGCAGGGCAGCATCATCGACTGGCTCTTGGTGCCGCAGCTTGGCGAGATCCACAAGACGCTCGGGGATGCCATGGTCGAGCTGGAACAACTTCGGACCCTCGACGTAGTTCGCGCCGTGGCCGATGGCCGACTCGATTTCGGCATCGTCCGAGAAGACTCACTGCCGCCAGAAACCAAGCGCTGGCGTCTCGGCTCGGTCGGTTACGCATTGTTCGCTGCGAACGCACACTGGAAAGGATGTGCCACCGTGCAGGATGTGATCCAGAAAACCCCAATGGCGGACCTGCTGGCTGGCGGACAGTTTTCAACCCGCTGGCAAGAATGGCTCACCAAGGAGGAACTACGACCCCGAGTGCTTGCACGGGTTTCTTCGTTCACCGATCTGACGCGAGTGGTTCAAGCCGGCCACGCCGCAGCTGTGCTGCCTGAAATGGCCGCGGTGGATTTCGATTCGAAGAAGTTCAAGCATCAGCCATTTCCAGCTCTGAAAAGCCGGACGCTGGTTCTGATTGCGAACGCCCGAAGTCTGGATCGCTCCGGGATCGCTCAAGGTGTTGAGACGAGGTTGAGCGAGGTGCTCAAGCTGGGTTAGCGGGATACGGGAAAGGCGCTTTGTCCTGCCGGTTTTTTCCCGCAACCGTTCCTGCAATAGAACTGGTAATAACCCGCATTATGCTGCATTCAGAATGCAAATGAACAGTGGTTTTCGGCTGCCAAATAATCGCCTAATCCCTTATTTATCAATGGTTTAAGTCTGATTTCTCGATGAAAAACAAAAGTGCCGGGAACAGGACTCGAACCTGCACACCTTGCGATACTAGATCCTAAGTCTAGCGCGTCTACCAATTCCGCCATCCCGGCTTGCGGGGCGACTATTACCGAGGTGCCGGGGGCGGTGCAAGGATGCAATCTGCTGAGGTGGCTGGAATTTCACACCTACGCGCTGCCGAAGAGTCGGTGGGCGAGGTGCGTGGGATTCGGAATGTCGGCGGGTTGTTTCCAGGAGAGTTCGATCACATGAAAACTGCCGCCCAATTGGCCGGGGTGGGTGAGAGTTTGAAATTGGCGTAGCAACGAGGGTTGCGGGGTTCCATCTTGTTCGAGCAACCATTCGCGGGCGATCTCGGTCAGCCATGCGCCTTGGTTGCGGAATTCGGTCGCCCGCCCGCCCAGACCCGCCGCAGCTTCGGCGACGGCGGTAAAATCGACGTGCGCGGTGATATCCGTCTCGCCGGGGAATTCCAAAGGATCCTCGCCTGCGCGGTGTTTGGAAAACGTCCGGAGCGTGCCCGAGCTCCGCTGCGGATGGTAATAATCCGCCCGTGCAAATCCGTAATCGATCCACAGCATCCGGCCGCCATCCAGGCTGCGGACCAGCGGTTCGAGAAATGATGAGTAACCCGTGCGGATTTCCGTGCGATAGGCAACCGGAAACTGCTGCCCGAGCGGGACCAACGCGGAACTCAGCTCTGGGTCGTCGATTTCTCCGAGTTGCCAAATGAAGCGATCGTCCGCCGAAATCCCGACGCGGCATTCCAACCATCGACCGCCACACCACTCGACGAGGTGGCACGGCAAGGCGTCGAGCACTTCGTTGCCGAAGGCGATGCCGGGCAGCGGATCGTCGGCGAGGTCGGTTGGAGTTTGGAGAAATCGGACGGTTTCCGTAAATGCACTGAGGGTTAACCGCTGGATTTCCTGAAGCTCGCTGAGGGGTTCTGGAATTGCGTATTCCAGTCCTTTGAGGGCGAGAGGATCCAACAGCGAGAGGGCTGCGTGCACATCTGCGGCGAGCGTGCCATCGTGCGCGCCGCATTCGATGATTCGCCAGCGCCTAGGGCATCCCAGCGTCTGCCATTCCCGTAAAAACCTTCGAGCAAGCAATCCACCAAAAAGCGGCCCCACGCTCACACTGGTGAAAAAGTCACCACCACGGCCGATCTGGCGGGTGCCCCGGGCGTAATATCCGAGTCCAGGATGATAGAGCGCCGATGCCATGAATTCCGAAAATGGCAGTGGGCCGGTGTTGGCGATCCGCTCCCGCAAAATCCGCGCCAACGAAGGAGTTGCGGAGGACGGCACAATGGGATAGCTCTGTGCGAGCTTTGCGGTTGGCAAAGATGACAATGGATCCGGATCAAGCATGGCGAGAGTTCAAACAAACAACACCAAAAAGGCCCGCAAACGTTGGTTCAGCAAGACCAAAGGCTTTGGGCTTGTCATCCTGTTATTGTTGCTCGGCATGTTGGCTGCCGCAGTGGGTTGGCATTTTTTTGATACTTACACTCGCGATTACCGAGCGCGGGCGGAGACCTATGATTTGAACCGGATCAATGACTTGGAAATCCCGAGCATCATTGTGGACCGAAATGGCAAGGAAATCGGCCGGATCTTCGTGCAAAACCGCAGCGTGATCCCCATCGACGACGTGCCAAAAATTTTCATCGACGCCCTGCGCGCGGGCGAGGATCAGCGGTATGACACTCACGATGGCGTGGACTACATCGGCGTGGTGCGGGCGGCTTACTTGAATTGGAAGGCCGGAGAAACCACTCAAGGGGCGAGCACGATCACCCAGCAGCTGGCGCGCAATGCCTACGATCTGGAGAGCGAGCGGCGGAAATACAACGAGAGCGGCCTCCAGCGCAAAATAGTCGAGGCGTTTTTGGCCCGCCGCATCGAGAAGCGATACAAAAAGCGTGAGATTTTGGAGTTTTACCTGAATCGGATTTATTTCGGCAGCGGGTATTACGGCATTCGCTCTGCCTCGCTTGGATATTTCGGCAAGGAACCCATCGATCTAACCGCCCTCGAAAGCGCAGCAATCGTCGGCTGCATCAAGAATCCCACCAACCTCTCACCCATCAACAACCCGGAAGGCAATCGCAGCTCCCGCAATTTGGTGCTCGGCCGGATGGTCGATCTCAATGCCCTCAGCAGCAAAGAGGCCAATCGCTTTTCCACAGAAACTTTGAAGTTGAACCCCCGGCCATTGCGGCGCGGCACGACACATCTTTACGAACGCGTCGCCGAAGCAGTCGGCCACGCGCTCGGGGAAGATGCCCTGGCGTCAGGCGGATTTACGGTGCATACGACGATTCTCGCGGAGGCTCAGGATGCGGCGCAGACCGCTTTGTTAGAAAGTCTGGCGCGGGCTGAGGCGCGGCCCGGATACCGACGCCAAAAATACCGGGATTACCGAAAAACCGACCCAAATCCTGCAGAATACTTGCAAGGCGCGTGTTTGATGGTGGATCACGAATCTGGCGAGGTGCTCGCCCACGTCGGTGGACGCGATTACGCGCAGGTCCCATATGATTTCATCGAGGCGGGAAAACGACCGCTCGGAACAGCGTTTTTCCCAATCATTTACGCGGCGGCGTTGGAATCCGGTCTGACTCCAGCCACGCTAGTGGAGGATGAGCCGATGGACAATCGCTCGGTGATGGTCGGGGGCCGTGAGGGAATTCTCGGCGAGTGGGGGATGGAAATTTCCTCTCCGGTTTATGAAGCGAAAATCCCGCTGCGAACCGCTTTGGAGCAATCCAAAATCGCGGCCACCGTGAGGGTGACCGATCAGACCGGCCTCAAGCGAGTGGTGGACTTGGCTTGCGCGTTCGGTTTCCCGTTTCAGAACGCCGAACTCTTGCGCCGACTGGCAGTTGGCTTCGAGGAGGTTTCCATGAAACAGGCGGTGCGAGCGATGTCGGTGTTTGCGCTAGGGGGAAAACTGGCACCGGCCGAGCTCATCTACGTGGATCGTGTGGAAAATCCCGCTGGACGCGTGGTTTTTCGCCGACCCATCAAGACGCGACCACAAACGGAAGTGATCGATGGCGCGACGGCTTGGCAGGTCCATGGCATGATGGCGGGCTCGCTTTACCGCGGCAGCTCCAAGGGCGTGCTCGATGGTTTACTAGAAAAACCATTCAACGGTGCCGGCAAAGGCGGGACTTCCCATGATTTCGGCGATTGCTGGTTTCTCGGCTACAACCAGCGCGTCACCTGCGGCGTTTGGGCTGGATTTTTGAATGCCAATGGCGAACCGATCTATCCGGGTGCCTTCAGCCGCGATCTAACGATGCCAGTCTGGCAAGCGGCGATGAATGCCGCGACGCCCTCGTTCGGCGGCGGCACCATCACTCCGCCGGCCAATGTTCTCAAAGTTCCAATTTGTTCGTTGTCCGGCCAGCGTGCGACCCAGTTTTGCCAGGAATATGCCGAGGACCCAGTGTCCGGCGTGGTGAGGTCCCGTTCTACGGCAGTCCAGGAATATTTCCGCCGGGGAACCGAGCAATTGCCGTTCTGCACCATCCACTCCGGCGCTAACAGCGAGGGCGCTCCAACCGATATGACCGCTCTCAACTTGCCTGCACTCGACGCAGTCCCGATCCAACCAAAAGCTTCCGTTTTGTTAGGAGACGATCCATACCATGTCGAACTCCCGAGCTTCGCCTCCACATCGGACACCCCAGGATTATCCCGCCGCCGCACCAATGTGCTCGACAGCCTCGATCTCGGCGACGTCGAAGAAAGCTTCCCCCTGCAGCGCCCGCAGCGCCTGCAAATCGAAGACGATTGATTCCACCCGAAGCCCCCCCCAAGGAGGCCGAACTGCGTCAGGGAGTTTTCGCCAACTGCCAACAGTCTCATTGGTAGTCGGCGAAGTCCGCCAAGGGTTCATTGAAATTTGGCGGAACCGGCCCAAACGCCTTTTTCATTATTCAATGTCATTCAAAGCACCCCCATCTCTAATTCCCCGGTTTTGCACATTCTAAGGGCTTGCCGGGAGTCATTCGTTTAGGAATAATCCAGCCCCTTCAGGTTTAACCACCAAGCCCATCTGGCCAGCCCATGTCCCAAGACTCCATCAAACCGATCAACGTCGCCGAGGAACTTTCCAATTCATTCCTCGAATATTCGATGTCCGTGATCATCTCACGCGCACTGCCCGACGTCCGTGACGGTCTCAAACCGTCCCAACGCCGCGTCCTTTACGCCATGCGCCAGCTCGGGGTCACCCCCGGCAAGTCCCACGTGAAATGCGCCAAAATCGTCGGCGAAACCATGGGTAACTTCCACCCCCACGGCGACTCCTCGATTTACAGTACCCTCGTCAACATGGGCCAACCTTGGTCGATGCGTGAAATGCTAGTCGATGGCCAAGGAAACTTCGGCTCGGTAGAAGGTGACGCCGCCGCATCGATGCGTTACACCGAGGCCCGCCTCCATCACCTCGGCATGGCCATGATGGACGACCTCGACAAAAACACCGTCGATTTCCAACCGAACTACGATGGCTCCCAACAAGAACCCACCGTCCTTCCTTCCGCCTTCCCGAACTTTCTCGTCAACGGCGGCACCGGCATCGCCGTCGGTATGGCCACCAATCTCGCCCCGCACAATCTCGGCGAAGTCATCGATGGCATTTGCGCGCAAATCGACAACCCCGCGATCACGCTCCCGGAGTTGATGCATTTCATCAAAGGCCCGGATTTCCCCGTCGCCTGCGAAATCCGCGGCATCCGTGGCATCGAAAACTATTTTGCCACCGGCCGCGGCTCGATGCGCCTGCGCGGCAAAGTGGAAATCGAAGAACACGAAAACGGCAAATCCTTCATCGTCATCCGCGAGGTCCCCTACGGCGTCAACCGCGCCACCCTCCAAGAACGCATCGCCGAACTTGTTAACGATAAATCCCTCACCGGCATCTCCGGCATGCGCGACCTTTCGGACGAGGAAACCCGCATCGAAATCGAACTGAAACGCGACGCCCGCCCACAAGTCGTCGTCGCCCAGCTCTTCAAACTCACCTCGCTGGAAACTTCCTTCAGCGTGAACATGCTCGCCATCCATGAAAAACGCCCGAAACAATTTTCTCTCAAGGAGGCCATCGACGCCTACATCGAGCACCGCCGCGAAGTCATCATCCGCCGCACCCGCTATTTGTTAGGCAAGGCCGAGGAACGCGCCGAACTGCTGGAAGCCTTCCTGCTCGCGCTCGGCCATCTCGATGATTTCATCAAAATCATCCGCAACTCTAAAAACCGCGACGAAGCCCGCGAGCGTCTCGCCGCCTATCACTTCCCGCTCGCCACCGCCGAGTCGCTCGGCATCCTCATCCGTTCGCAAGCCGCCATCCAGGGCGACCGCTACGTGTTCTCCGAACGCCAGGTCAACGCCATCCTCGAACTCCGCCTCTATCAACTCACCGGCATGGAGCGCGATAAGGTGAAAGGCGAATATGACGGCGTGCTCATCGATATCAAAGACCTGATGGACATCCTCGCCCGCGAGATCCGCGTGCTCACCATCATCAAGGACGAACTCAAAGTCATCCGCGACAAACACGCCACCCCGCGCAAGTGCCCGATCCTCGCCGAAGCCGGCGAAGTCGCCATGGAAGACCTCATCGCCAACGACGCGATGATCGTCACGCTATCCCATCGCGGTTATGTCAAACGCACACCCGCCACCGAATACCGCCTGCAAGGCCGCGGCGGCAAGGGCCTCAAAGGCATGGAAACCCGCGCCACCGGCAAGGGCGAAGCCGATGATTTCATCGAACACTTGTTCTCCGTCCAAGCGCACGATTACCTGATGTTCTTCACCAACACCGGCCGCGTCTATGTCGAGCGCGTGTTCGAACTCCCTGAAGGATCGCGCACCGCCATGGGCCGCAGTATCAAAAACGTGCTCAACCTCCAGCCCGAGGAAAAAATCGCCGCTCTGCTCCGCATCGAACGCGTCACCGACGACAACGGCAACGATATCACGTTCCGCGAAGACGCCGGCTTTGTCTTCTTCGCAACCCGCACCGGCAAGGTGAAGAAAACTCCGCTCAACGATTTCCGCAACTACCGCCAGGCCGGCATCATCGCCATCATCCTGGAAGACAACAACGAACTCATCGGCGTTCGCCTCACCTCCGGTTCCGATGAAATCATCCTCGTCACCCACGAAGGACTCAGCCTGCGTTTCCATGAAGACGACACCCGCTCACAAGGCCGTGCCTCGATGGGCGTGATGGGCATCCGCCCGCGCGATGAAGACTACGTCGTCGGCCTCGCAAAAATCACCGAAGGCTGCACCCTGCTCGTCGCCTCTGAAAATGGCCTCGGCAAACGCACACCCTTCGATGATTACCGCAAACAAACACGCGGCGGAAAAGGCATCATCACCATGAAAGTCACCGATAAAACCGGCCCCGTCGTCGGCGCGGTCACCGTCACCGATGCCGACGAACTCATGCTCATGACCTCCACCGGCCAAAGCATCCGCATCCGCGTCAACGAAATCCGCGAAACCGGCCGCAACGCCCAAGGCGTGAAACTCCTCACCCTCAAAGCCAGCGAAAAACTCCAAGACGTCTCACTCGTCATCCCCGATGGCGAAGACTCCGACTCACCACTTCCTCCCTCCAACGACCCAGAAGCCCCAGACCCAGAAGCCCCAGAAGACAATTAACCCAACCCGGTAGGGCTGGGCCGCCGCGCCCCGCCCACTTGTCGCCCGCGCGCGAACCGCCAAAGAACCGCACGAAGGAACCGCGCGAAGCTCTCAAAAACCGGTAGGGCGTGACCGCCGGGCGCGCCCACTTATCGCCCGAGCGCGAACCGCCAAAGAACCGCCAGAGAACCGCCAGAGAACCGCCAGAGAACCGCCAGAGAACCGCCAGAGAACCGCGCGAAGCTCTCACTCATTAACTCCCCTTCCTCCCCACGACAAAACCGTCGCAACTCCTTTTCCTGCCGAGTAAGTCATTTGTAAGACGTTGATAACCAACGATCGATTTTCAACCGCTGAAACACTGAAAACCGCTGAAGGCACTGAGAAGAGTTAAAAAAATCAGTTTCCTCAGTGGTCCTCAGTGTTTCAGTGGTTTGTATTTCTCTATTCAGGTTTAGACCTTCAAACCGCGCAGCGTCTTCCTCTTCCTCTTCCGACCTTCGACTTTCAGACCTTTAGACCGCGCAGCGTCTTCCTCTCGTCTCTTCCTCTTTTTTAAAAATTTCCTTGCCACCCTCCCCATCCTGTTGTCTCCTAATGACGAAACCTGCAAATCCGCATCAAGTTTGTGCCCGGGACTCTCACCGCCACACCCCTGAAACGGCCTCGCTCCGACCTCAAAATACCTGCCTCGTCCGAAACCAAATACCGATTCCTCAACCCCAAAACCTCATTTGTCATGAACCTCTACAAATACGCTCTCCTCACCACCGCCGCAGCCTGCGGCCTCGCCTCCGCCGCAGAAACCGCTTATACGGATCCTGTCGGGTATGTGACGGTTTCAGCGGCAGCCGGCAACGGCACCACACGTGCCGTTTCGGTTCTATCCATTCCAATGGTCTACACCGAAACTATTACGGGGGCGGCAATAGGACGAATTACCGGCGTTACCGCTAATTCGATCAGTAATTCTTCCGCGGGATGGTCCGCAGGGGAGCTTTCTGTTCCCGCGTTTCCTTACGTCATTCGGATTACTAGCGGTGCGGCGGTAGGCCATACGTTCTTAATCTCAACGGTAACGGCTAACACCGCTACAACCGCCACCATTGATGCGGAAGAGGCGGCGAAGGTCGATTTAACAACTCTTGGGATTGTGACCGGTGCATCCGGTGACACCTACGCTATTTACACCTGTGACACACTTTCCGGTGTGTTTGGCACTCCTGCCACGACCGGAATTCAAGGTGGAACTGCCACGAATGGCAGCGGTGCGGACATTGTGCAAATGTCCGTAGCCGGTAGCTGGCGGCAGTATTATTATAATACTACCTCCGCGAGTTGGAGGCGAATAGGGCCGGGCACGCTTTCTAACGATGTTCCGATCCGTCCCGACAGCGCTGTGATCTACTCCCGCTTAGCTGCTTCCGTGCTCAACCTGACTTGTATCGGTACGGTTCCGACTACGGATCGAAAGGCGTTGGTGAACAATTCCGGAGTGTCCTTCCTTTCAGGCTCTTGGCCAGTAGGCCTTACACTCGCTACCAGTGCAATTCAGTCCACTCCCGGCTGGGTTTCAACTCCAACTTATAGCGCAACCACCTCGGACATTGTTCAAATGGCGGTGGGCGGCGCTTGGATTAAGTATTATCACACTGGAACAAATTGGAAGCGTGTCGGCCCGAACACAATAAGCGACACAGTGGCTATTCCCACAGGTTCCGCATTTATTATTCAAAAAGCGGGTGCCTCGCTTGGAGTCACCACACTCTCTCAAGTCCTCCCATATAATTTACAATAATCTAAATAAAAGCTACGCAACTCTACTATGAAAAACTTTTCCCTACTCGCGTTATTGATCTTCGTCCTAGGCTTTGCATTGGCACCTAAGGTAAATGCAGCCATTACAGTGACAGAATTCGGCACAGGCCAATACATTCCGACATTTACTGATTTTACCACAGGGACCCAAACTGCAACGGCTTATCAACTCATTGGCACTGATTTCGGACAATCTGCATTCGGGGATTTGCCAATGGTGGTCAACGTTTCAGGCTTCACAGCATCCCTCACGCTGATTGCCACATTCACCGGAACTGCCACCTCGGTATTCAGCATTGAACTTTTTGATACGGACGGAGATTCCCGTGCGTACAAGGCGAGTTTTTCAAGTTTTACCCCAAGTGTACCGAGCAGCGTCGTGTTTACTTTCGATTCTGAGGTTGGTACTTTCAACAACATCGTTAACAACATTGGCTTCACCACCTTCGGAACTGGTTCTACAATCAACATTACAATGGACTCTTTGACTGCCGTTCCCGAGCCTTCCTCGATAGCGTTGGTCGGGTTGGCCGCAGTTGGTTTACTCAGTCGCCGTCGAGGGAAATAAACGTTTCCCGCATTTTCTATCTCACAAAGGCAAGCCTCATGGCTTGCCTTTGTGCTTTCCGGTAATTCAACTAATACAAAAAGATAGGCTTTTATAAGTTTTGCCTTGCTACCTAAACATGCAAATCGCTCAACAAGACAGGCTTTTTAACAAAATCTTCCTTTGCGCCTCTGCGCGAACCATTCTTCTTCGGGCAAAAAATCCAACCTCGATATGCAAATTATGAGAGACAGAAATCATCAAGAAATCGTCTCAGATTCACGCGCCGAGGCGTTTGCGGTCGGCTAAGAGTTCGTTGAGGAAATCCGACGGGCTGCGGTCGGTCGTGGCGATCCGGAAATCGACGCGCAACGCACCACAGCGTGCACGGAAGCCGTCAATGGCGGCTCCGATGGCTTCCTGATAAGCGTGACGGACGAGGGCAGCGTCGGCTTCAAGGCGTTCACCAGTTTCCATGTCGATGAAATAATTTTCAATAAGACAGGCTTTTTATAAGTTTTCGTCTTGCTGCTTCGTAGATTTTGAGAGACAGAAATCATCAAGAAATCGTCTCAGATTCACGCGCCGAGGCGTTTGCGGTCGGCTAAGAGTTCGTTGAGGAAATCCGACGGGCTGCGGTCGGTCGTGGCGATCCGGAAATCGACGCGCAACGCACCACAGCGTGCACGGAAGCCGTCAATGGCGGCTCCGATGGCTTCCTGATAAGCGTGACGGACGAGGGCAGCGTCGGCTTCAAGGCGTTCACCAGTTTCCATGTCGATGAAATCGGAAACTCCATCGAAGGGCAGATCGAGCTCGGCAGGATCGAGCACATGGATGAGCACGACGTCGTGGCCACGGCGGCGGAAGTGAGCCAGAGCGCGGAACACGGCTTCCGGCGCATCGAGTAAATCCGTCATCATCAGCACCATTCCTCGGCGTGCCATGCCCTCGGCGAGCGCTTCAAGGGCCTTGCCGGTATCAGTGCGGCCACCGGGTTGGTGAGCGGCGAGCGCTTCGAGAAAATGCCGGACATGGCGCGAACCGCCCTTGGCCGGAAGCCAGCGGCGGACTGCGTCGTCGTAGATGACGAGGCCGACGGAATCCTGCTGGTGGTTTGCGAGATATGCCGCCTGGGCGCTGAGTTCGCGGGCAAATTCGAATTTGGTGATTTTCCCCGAGTGCTTGAAATCCATGGATGCCGAGGCGTCCAGCACGAGATGCACACGCAGGCTGGTTTCCTCCTGAAATTGTTTGATGTAATAGCGTTCGCTGCGTCCGAAGACTTTCCAGTCAAGATGCCGCAAGCTGTCGCCTTGAACGTAATCCCGGTGATCGCGGAACTCGACGCTTGCGCCTTTCATTAAGCTTGAATGTCGGCCAGCCCGCCCGCCTTCCGCCGTCCAGCGTGAGCCTAGCAAAAGGTGATCGAGCCGCCGCATGGTCTCGGCTGATAGAAAGTCGCTGAATCCGGACATGGGAAATTTTGAAATTTGAAATTTCAGATCCTCACCGGACAAGGGCGTGGAAGAGGATGTTGACGCCGAGTGCGGTGGAATCGGCCGATTCGTAGCCGATGGCATAGGGGGCAGGTGCTTGTTCCCATCCGGCGGATAGATCGCGCGGGCAATAAATCACGGCGGCGGCACCGTTGATTTCCGCAGAGAACAATTCGGGAGCGATCGTCGTGCGTTGGTCGAGTGTGGCGGCAAGGGCGGGGCGGATTTTCACGGTGGCGAGTGCGTTGGGTTCCCGGAGCAGCGATGAGTCGGAGGATACCGGGACGAGCGGATGTTCGGGCAGGATTTTCGCCATCTCCGCGCGGAACGCGATGTCGAAGGAAGATCGTCCGTCGGCAGCCTCGGCAAACAGCACTCCGCCTTTCATGAGAAATTGGCGGAGGTTCGCCCGCGCGTTGTCGCTGAGGACAAAGTCGGTGGTTCCAGTTAGATAAAGCAGCGGGGTTTCGAACATCGAGGCGTCAGACAGCGTGACGTCGCGCGATTCGAAAGAAACCGGCGCTCCGGTGGTCTCGTTGAATTTACGCAGCAACATCGGCAACGCGGACGGACGGGTTTTCCACGGTCCGGTATGGGCGACCCAGCCGACACGCAGGCTTCCCGCCTTGCTGCCGCCGGCGTCAGCAAGTTCCACGCTCTTACCCGCGCTGTGGCCGGCCTCCTGCATGGCGGTGACATAGGAAACCAGATTCGCTCCGAGACGCTGGGCATCGGCGTCCTCGTAACCCCAACTATCGTGGCGGTTTTTTTCCCAACCCATGGCGATGTCGAAGCGCGAGATGAGAATGGCCGTGCGGTTATCGATGTCCACGCCATCGATCCATGGAAAATTGTCAGTGACTACGCCATCCTTGATGGCGCGCTCCCGGTATTGCACTTGCTTGATGTCGTGATAAGCATGGTAAACTGGATGGTCCAACCGCAATCGGTAAACCGGGTTTTCCGGCAGGATCTGCTGCGCAGCCTTGACGGCGGACTGATAGAAATCCGGGTGTCCGACGAGTGCGTTGAATAGGATAGTGCCGCCGTTGCGGACGTATTCGCGCAAACGCGAGGCCTCTTCCGGCGTGAGGTCGAAGGGTTTGTAGCCAGAGCGGTAAAGCACCGGGTTTTCGCGGGGATTGGTGGAGACTTCATTCCAGGTCTTGATATTCGAACTGAAACTTGCGCCCATTTCCCCGCTCATCCACTCGAGCAGCTTCTTTAGATCGTGGGGCGTGCGTGCCCAGTCCTCGGCGTCGTTGGTGCGGATCTTGGTAAGTAGGACAGGCGGCTGCGGCGGGTTTTTGCGTTCCTGGCGTTTTTGCGGCACCACCGGATAAGGCAGCGGCGGCATGCCTTCGGACGAGGAAACCTGCGCGGGTGGCGGCTTGGGATTCTGAAGCGGCGGCGGCTCGGGCGGTATAGGCAACGCAGACACAAAGCCAATCAAGATAGCGCAAATGATAAAGAATCGGGTTTTCATGGCTGTGGCGAGCATGCATCTCTTTCCTGAAAAAGGAAGCTCGGGGATATAACCATGCAATAGCCATGAATGTTTCGCAATCAGGACATTTGCTAAACAGTTGCAACTCGGTGGTTCAGCTGGTGGCGAATCTCAGCCAGCTAAAGTTCAAAGTCACAACTGCATCGGGCGTGATAGCGTTTCTGGTCATAGGGCATTCGATCAAACTTTCACTCGCAAGTCTCTCATGCTCCACAGCAACCCTTTCGCGCCGCTGCCGCTACCTCGCATCGCCCGCGCTCCGTCCCTACGCTTTGGTCCAAAACGCTCGCGCGCAGTCGCAAACGCCTCGTTCACAAATTCCTTGCTGCCGATCACCGCGCCATCCGTGAAATACCGCACCCGACACCGCAGCATTTTGGCCATTCCCAGATCTTTGAGCACGGTTCCATTGTCCTTGCTTTCTAACATCTCTGCGGTGTTCATAGTGCTCTGGCCAAGCCCATTGCCTTTCCCCGCCACTTCCGCCACCTCGGCGCGTCCCGGTTTCCGGCCTAATGCCAGTCCCATCTGCCGCCGATACAAGCGCGAGACTTCCTGCCATTTCCCGGAATCAAATCCCACTCCCTGATCGCAAAAATACGCTCGCACCAAGCCTTCCCGCGCTTTTTTCCCATTCCCCTTCCTCCCTCCGCCCACCGCCTCGCCATAACTGCTCCAGCGATAATCCGCCGGATCACACGCGATCCCCGCCCGAACCGGATTTAGATCAATGTAAGCTGCGATCGTCCGCGCCGCGATCCCGCTTTCCACAATCACGCTCTTGAATCGGTCTTCCCACAGCGTGCCCGTGCGCGAATGCATGCGGTTGAACCATTTGGTGAAGCGCTCCAGCAAGGATTTCATGAACTCACTCAGGTCGTGCATCCGCCGGATGAAGCGGTTGCGGATTTCTTCCCTTCTTCGCGCCGCCTGTTGTTGTGCCAGCAAGAATTCCTCAGCAGCGCTCAGTGGCATCCCGTTTTCATCCACTGGCGGCATTTCATACTCACCCCGCACGCGCAAGACCGCTGCATCCTCCATTTCCTTCGCAATCTCCGTCACCTGCACTTCGCTGTAGAAGACGCCCAGCCGTTCCAGCAATTCCTGATCCGAGATCCCGCCCTCCGGCATCGGCGGCACTTCCAGCAATATGTGGAAGTGATTGGACATCAGACAGAAAGACAACACCCGACAGCCCGTGAACTTTTCACACATCCGCATCAGCATCCGAAAATGTTCGCGTTCATCCACCTCCAGCACAAAGGCCCGCCCTACCACTCGCGAGATGCAGTGATATATCACCGGTTTCGTCCGAGAATCCTTCCATGGCACAATCCATCGCTTGCGGTTGTTCACGCTCATCGCAGCGGCAGATTACCCGATAACGTCAACGCGGCAAGACAAATTTTAATAATAAGCCTGTCTTTTTATTATTAATAAGCCTGTCTTTTTATTAATTATTTGATACTGCTGCATGCCATCGGTCGTGCCCTCGACCAGGTCACAAAGAAAGACGCCACTCATTGGTTTGCCCATTGCGGCTACAACTTTATTTAAAATGCTCTAATGAACTTGCCGGAAGGGTTCTCCTCGTTAAGTTGTCGCCGTTCTATCGTTCTAATATTATTAGCCTCCATGTCCACTTTCACCACCATTCTCCAAGTCATTCTGTTGATTCTCGTCGTGCTGACGGTGTTCAATATCATCATTTTCGTTCACGAGCTCGGCCACTTTTGGGCAGCCAAGTGGCGGGGCTTGCAAATCGACCGCTTCCAAATCTGGTTCGGCAAACCGATCTGGAGCAAGACCGTCAATGGCGTGCAATACGGGCTTGGCTGGATTCCCGCTGGCGGATTTGTCGCCCTGCCGCAGATGGCACCGATGGAAGCGCTGGAAGGTGGTGAAAAGCACACGCATCCGCTGCCGGCGATTACTCCTCTGGATAAAATCATCGTCGCCTTCGCTGGTCCCTTGTTCTCGATGTTGCTGGCGTTGGCTGCTGCGGTGATCGTGTGGCAGGTCGGAAAACCTGCGGATTTCATTCCGTCCCAAAAAATTGGTTATGTGATGCCGGATAGCCCGGCCGCCAAAGCCGGATTGCTTCCCGGAGACACCATCACTGAAATCAACGGCGAGCCGGTCAGCGGCTTCGCGGGCTCGCTCAACTCGATCACCGAACGCATTGTCCTCAGTCGCGGCAAGCAGATCAACTACACGGTAATGCGCCCAGGTTCCTCCGTTCCAGTCTTGCTCGAATCCGGATTTGAGACCGAAAAATCTCACTGGTATCAACGCCGCGGCCTTCGTCAGATCGGGATCGATACCGCCAGTCCCGCGATTGTTCACAGCGTCATGCCGAACAGTCCGGCAGCCGATGTTGGCCTCAGCAAGGGCGACCGAATCGTCACCATGGATGGCCAGCCACTTTACAGCCTGATGCAGTTTTCCCAATATCTCAAAGAGCAGGGCTGGAAAACCGTGCGCCTCGGAATCGAGAACGCCGATGGCAGCAAACGCGAAGTCGAGCTCACACCCGAGCGGCCGTTGCGGCCGGAAGGGACCAATCCAATGGTCGGCATTCAATGGGATTTTGCATCGGAAGTGGACACGCGGATTGTCCGCCCCGCGCCGATCAAGCAAGTGACGGACAGTTTGCACATGATGTGGATCACCATCACCAGTGTGATCGCCAAGGATTCTAACATCGGCGTGGATCATCTGAGCGGCCCGGTGGGCATTGGCACGATGATGTTCTCATTTCTGCAAATGGAAGACGGCTGGCGGCGCATTCTGGCATTCATGGTGCTCTTCAACGTGAACCTCGCGGTGCTCAACATGCTGCCGTTCCCGGTGCTCGACGGCGGCCATATCACACTCGCCATCCTTGAGAAAATCTTCGGCCGCCCGGTGAAGGCCAAGCCGCTGGAGGTCCTGCAAACCATCTGCGCCTTGCTGCTCATGTCCCTGATGCTCTTCGTCACCAGCAAAGACATCGGCGATAAATTCGGCCGCGGCGGCAAACAGAACCAGGAGATCGTGTTTCCTGAGTGATTCGGCTCAACCCAAAACAATTTCCACCGGGCAATGGTCCGAGCCATGGACGTGTGGCAGGATTTGCGCGTCAGTGACGTTTTTCATGAATGGCGTGGAGACGCCGAAATAATCGATCCGCCAGCCGACGTTGTTCTGGCGCGCACCGGCACGGTAGGACCACCATGAGTAGGCGGCTGTTTTGTCCGGATAATGGTGGCGGAATGTATCGGTGAAGCCAGCTCCTAACAATTTATCGAAGCTCCCGCGCTCCTCGTCGGAAAAGCCCGGGTTTTTGCGGTTTTCCTTTGGTCGGGCGAGGTCGATTTCCTGGTGGGCTACGTTGAGATCGCCACAAAAAACCACCGGTTTTTTCTCTGCCTCACGGGCGACGTGGGTGCGGAACGCCGCGTCCCATTGCAAGCGGTATGGAAGCCGCCGGAGATTGTCCTGGGCGTTGGGCGTATAGACATTCACGAGGATGAAATCCTGATATTCCACCGTGAGCACGCGTCCTTCCGTGTCGTGTTCAGGAATGCCGAGGCCTTCCGTGACGTTGAGCGGTTTCTCACGAGTGAACACCGCCACGCCCGAATAGCCGGGTTTTCGCGCGGAGCTCCAGAACGCCTGATAGCCGCCGAGTTCCAAGGGCAGCTGCACTTGTTCCGGCCGCGCTTTGGTTTCCTGAAGACACAAAATATCCGGTTGCTCGGCAGCCACAAATTCGGGAAACCCTTTGCCGATCACCGCGCGGATGCCATTCACGTTCCAAGAAATCAACTTCATGGCGCGCAGGATTCCGGGGATCGCCGCCGATGACAAGCGGAGTCTTGCCGCAGCAGTCAACGGCAACTAGGCTCTGCCCATGTCCGCTGAGACCCGCACCCAGTTTTTCAATACCGGCAGCCCCGATCATCCATTGCGGCTGCGTGATGGCGGGCATTTGCCCAGCGTCCGAATCGCCTATGAGACTTGGGGCGAACTGAATGCAGATGCATCCAATGCGATTCTTCTCTTTCATGCGCTTTCCGGATCGCATCACGCATCGGGCTTCAATCCAAGCATCGAAGGCACCGGCCAACTCTGGCAACCCGAACTCCACCACGGCTGGTGGGAAGACATGATCGGTCCCGGCAAGGCGCTCGACACCAACAAGTCATTCATCCTGTGCGCGAACTATCTGGGCGGTTGTTATGGCAGTACCGGCCCGGCTTCGCTCAATCCGGACACCGGAAAACCCTGGGGTTCCTCGTTCCCGGCGGTCACTGCTGCGGACCAAGTCGAAGTGCTCACCCGACTGCTCGACCACCTCGGAATCGAAACGTTGCATGCGGTCATCGGCCCATCCGTCGGCGGCTTGGTCGCACTGACTTTTGCCACTCGTTTTCCGCAACGCGTCCGCAATGTGATCGCGATCGCCTCCGGCTTCAAAACCACGGTGCTCAACCGGCTGATCCTGTTCGAGCAAATCCTCGCCATTGAAAACGATCCACATTTTAACGGTGGCGATTATTACGACAGCGCGGCTCCGTTGTATGGCTTGGCGCTCGCCCGCATGATCTCGCACAAAACCTTCGTTCATCTTGATGCCATCGAGCGCCGTGCCCGCCAGGATGTCGTGCAACCGGACGACGTGCTCGCGTGGTATCGCGTGCGCGACCAATTCCAAAGCTACATGCTCCATCAAGGGAAAAAATTCGTCGGGCGCTTTGATGCAAATACGTATCTCCGCATCATCGATTTGTGGTCCCGCTATGACGCCACCCACGAGGGCGATGCCGAGACGCCGGAGGATCTCTTTGAACGCGCCCGACTCGCGGGACAACATTGGTTAGTTTTCTCGATCGACTCGGATTTCTGCTTTTATCCCGAGGAACAAGCGGAACTCGTGAAACATTTGGAAATCGCCAAGGTCGATGTCATGCACATCATCGTGCATTCCGACAAAGGCCACGATTCGTTTCTGCTAGAGCCCAATCTCTACACCCCACACATCGCGTGGTTACTCGCAAAAAATCCAAGCTGACGTGCTCGCTGCTTGTTCGCACGGAAAGAAGCGTCTAGGGAGTCACTTAAAACGCCGCAATGACCGCTAGAGATCCGCCGAAGGTGATGGCAGCGGCAATACGCACCGAGCGATTCCGATTCATGATGAACAGGCCGACAGAGGCGAGGGCTAAGGCTGTCAGACCAATTTCGAGATAGCCGTGGAGGTGGAAAAAGTTGGCACGGAAAGCATCGAACTTATCGTCTTTCCCGGGATGGTGGTGGCCGGGATGGGCCATGACTAAGGTCGGAATCAGGAAAAGTGCTGCGGCAAGGTATTTGCCAAGCGGGCGGAGTGAGGTGTAGCTAGACATGAGTGGAATCAATATAAAAAAATTGGATATGCCAAGCCTTCAAAATCCAGGCGCGGCGATGGTGGCGTTATTTCGCTCTTCGACGCGGATGCGCAGGATGCGATCGGCGATTTCACGGGTCATCTCGGCGAGCAGCAACCAGAGGTGAGAGCCTTCGCGGTAATCGGCGGGAGCGATGTGTTTGACGCGATTGGCGTGGGTGGAGAGTTGGTAGCATTTCCGGAATGAGCGGCCGGTGGTATCATCCGGATTGTAAACCGCGATGGCATGCCCACCATTGCGATTCATCACGGTGAAACACGGGACATCGGTCGGACCATCGCCGACATAGACCATGTTTTCAAACGGGATCGGGCGTTGATCGGCGGGCATGTGATCGTTCACATCCTGATCGTAACGGAGCATGCCCTTGTTGATGCGGAAAAGAAACTGGGTCTTGGTGGTGTGGGAAATGACACGTTTTGGAAAACTGATGCGTCCCTCGGCATCCTCGCTGAATTCGCAACCGAAGATTGATTTCACATGAGGCTGGAGGCGCGAACCGTCGAGCAGTGTCTTGAGGCCGGAGGAAATGATATAATGCTCGACTGTGATGCCGGCCATTTCGTGTTCCAAGGTCAGCACAGCTTTCGGCAACGCTTTGAAGAGCTCGGGCAGGCCGGGGAAAAAACTCAGGCCGCGGCCTAGTTCGAAAAGGCGGTCATTGGTCACATGATCCATGCCAAGATAATCGAGCAGGCATTTCATGTAAGCGAGTTCGCCATCCCATTTCTGGTCACTGACGAGAGCATTGCATTTTTTCCAGAATTGCTGTGGATCGATACCGAACTCTGGAAACAACACATCATCCTGCATGTAGCACGGGCTAAGCGTTTGATCGTAATCGTAAACCAAGGCGATGGTATTCTGAAGAGCGGCCATTTGTGAGACTGAAAAGTGACCCCGAGCGGGCGCAGCGACAAGGCGGAAATCCTTGAACTCGTGCACACCACTCGGGAGTCAGGCGGATTTCCAATACCATTTCCACACATGGTGCAGATGGCCTTTGATTTCTTCTGCGGCAACATAGGCGGCGGGAATCAGATAGAGCGTGATGGCGGTGGCAAAGACGATTCCGAACGCCAGCGAAGCGGCCATCGGGATGAGAAACTGCGCTTGCAACGAACGATCAAACAACACTGGCAACAACCCGGCGAAAGTCGTGGCGGAAGTTAGGAAAATCGGTCGGAAGCGGCGGGTGCCTGATTGGATGACGGATTCGAACCAGCGGATCATGACGATGGACTACGGGAAAACTTTGGCGGTTCTTCGAAGAATCACAGCGAGGCCTCAAATATAAAACATCGGCCCGCTGGAATTGCTGGCGAATGATTCCAGCGAGATCCGCTCAAGAGTTTGCTGCAAAATCGCTGATACCTCGTCCCAGGCCTGACGGACGGTGGCCCCGGATTCACCATCGCGGGAAACCGAGCATTGCAATAGCGCGGGATCCACCGCATCCACGATCTGGCGCAAGCTGATTTCTCCTGGCGGGCGACTCAGGAGGTAACCGCCCGCTTTGCCGCGACGGCTGTCAATCAGCCCGGCGCGGCGTAAATCGTTGAGAATTTGCACCAGAAAGCTGGCTGAGACGGCTTCCCGTTGCGCGATGTCCTCAAGCTGTGTAAGAGTCCGCCCGTCATGGTGCTTTGCGAGTTGCGCCAATGCCCGGCACGCATACTCTAGCTTCTGAGAAATTTTCATGAACCCACCCCAACAAACAGGAACCCATTCGGCGAGCATGAATGCAGAATCACTCTGCGCAGGCAAATCCGCCGACATCCAGGAAGTCTGGGATACGCTGCGTTCCGAGGCCGCCCGACTGATTTCCGAAGAACCGGCGCTGCGCCATTTGGTCGATGATGTGATCCTCTCGCGCTCGTCGCCCGCCGCCGCCTTGGGCGCTCGCCTCGCCCGCCGCCTGAGTCGCGAGGATATGCCGCGCGCCACCATGGAGCCTTTGCTGTGCAGCGTTTTTGAGGGCAACCCGATCATCGTGCACCGAGCCATGCGCGATTTGGTGGCGATGTTTGAGCGCGATCCAGCCTGCTTCTCATTGTTAGAGCCGCTGCTGTTTTTCAAGGGCTTTCTCGCATTATCCACCTATCGGATTTCCCACAAACTCTGGCTCGATGGCCGGCGCTGGCTAGCGCTCTATCTCCAAAGCGTCGCCAGCGAGGTCTTTTCCGTGGACATCCACCCGGCCGCTCGCATCGGTTGCGGCATCTTGTTAGACCACGCCACCTCCTTTGTCGTCGGGGAAACCGCCATCATCGAGGACAACGTTTCCATCCTGCATGAAGTCACGCTCGGCGGCACCGGCAAGGAAACCGGCGATCGCCACCCGATCATCCGCTCCGGCGTTTTGCTCGGCGCGGGCGCGAAAATCCTTGGCCGCGTCGAGATCGGCACCGGGGCCAAAGTCGGTGCAGGCAGCGTGGTCTTAAATGATGTGCCGCCCCACACCACGGTCGCCGGCGTGCCTGCTGTGGTCGTCGGCCAACCCGGCGAGGAGAACCCAGCCATTGAAATGAACCAAAAACTCGATTGCCGCAAAAACCCATAATTCCATGAAACCACTCATTCCAATCTTACCGTTGCTCGCCCTCTCCATGGTTGCCTGTGACAAGGCAAAAAACCTGATCGACCAGACCAAATCGACTGTAAAAGACCAAATCGTCGCCAAAGCAAACGAGAACAAATCCGCAAAAGCGGATGATGAATTTCAAAAACTTGTCGATCAAACACCGGAGGGCGTGATTTTCCGCAAGGATCTTCCGTTCCCAACGCACATCGAAGTCAAAACGATCCGCCGCCGCGAATTGTCGGTTCGCCTCACCCAGACGTCTGCAATCGACAAGCGCAATGAGGTCATCAAGGGCAACCACACCACGATCAGCGAACTCGAACGGACTGACAACCAAGTCCGCTACACGCTTAAAGAAACCGCTTTTCAAATCCCCTCGACCGATCCAAAGAAAAAGGAGCCCCAAAAAGTAGCAGATCCCTTCTCTCATACTCCTCCGTCCACCAGCCCGGTCACCTTTCTCAAATCTGGCAAGGCATGGAAAATTGGAGCGCGTGCCGACTTCCATTCTGCCGTCTTGGCTGCTCAAGTCGCGCCCGTGTTGGACGAGTTGTTGATTGAAAATGCACTCACCTCCCGTCCACTGTGGTTTGCCAAACACCGGATCAAGATCGGCCACGAGTTCGATGTCACTGGCGATGCCCTCTCGATGTTGCTCTCGGGCAAGGCAAAAGGCTCGCTTCACCTCAAATTCGAAGCCATCGATGCGGTGCATGGTCAACCTTGCGGTGTTTTTTCCGTCACCGGCGATTATAGCCGCAAGGATTTCCCGGATTTTTCAGGAAATCTAACCGACGAAGAAGTCAGCATCGAATCCGGCAAGCTTTGGCTTTCGCTGCTTCATCCGGTGATACTTAAAGAAGAGCTCGACACCATTCATACCATCTCTTTAAATTAATGCGACATGAGAGTTTCTTTCGAATCGTTTGCTTGAAACAGAATCCACTCGCGACCAATCAAGCGCAGAACAGCAGCTGCATCATCCCAATAACGCTTTAATGTG
>Ga0247843_1002176_pt1 | contig 36771 bp, 28 predicted proteins | sample LaCruzMarch2017__FD_192420 | JGI IMG/M metagenome (GOLD analysis project Ga0247843, IMG submission 192420) | Freshwater microbial communities from meromictic Lake La Cruz, Castile-La Mancha, Spain - LaCruzMarch2017_8m | ecosystem: Environmental > Aquatic > Freshwater > Lake | place: Spain... | reverse complement strand
TTTTGCTTCGCCACCAAACTTCTTGGACAAAACCGTCGTGATCGCTGCGGTCAACGTCGTTTTGCCGTGGTCAACGTGGCCGATTGTGCCAACGTTAACGTGTGGTTTGGTGCGTTCGAATTTACCTTTTGCCATGATATTCCTCTGTCTTGATTACTTGCCGCGGGCCGCGATAATTTCTTCGGCCACGTTCTTGGGAGCTTCGGAGTAGTGCTTGAATTCCATCGTGTAAGTTGCACGACCTTGCGTCAATGAACGCAGGTTAGTCGCGTAACCAAACATCTCAGCCAGCGGGATTTCGGCCTTAATGACCTTGCCACCACCAACCATGTCATCCATACCTTGGAGCATGCCGCGTCGTGAGGACAAATCGCCCATCACGGTTCCTGCATAATCCTCGGGTGTTTCAACCTCAACAGCCATCATCGGCTCAAGCAGCACAGGACTTGCCTTGCGCATACCGTCTTTGAATGCCATTGAAGCTGCCATACGGAACGCATTCTCATTCGAGTCAACGTCGTGGTAAGAGCCGAAGAACAATGTTGCCTTAACATCAACAACAGGGTAACCAGCCAAAATACCTGATGGCAGTGTTTCACGGATACCTTTGTCCACTGCAGGGATGTATTCACGAGGAACAACACCGCCCTTAATGGCGTCGACAAACTCAAAACCGCCGCCTGGTGGCAGTGGCTCAAGCTTTAAGACAACGTGGCCATATTGACCGCGACCGCCTGACTGCTTGACGAATTTACCTTCGATTTCTTCGCAAACCTTGCGAATTGTTTCACGGTAAGCCACTTGAGGCTTACCGACGTTGGCTTCTACACTGAACTCACGCTTCATGCGGTCAACGATAATTTCCAAATGTAGTTCACCCATACCGGAAATAATGGTCTGACCTGACTCTTCGTCTGTGCGAACACGGAAAGAAGGATCTTCTTGCGCGAGACGTGACAATGCCAGACCCATTTTTTCCTGGTCAGCTTTTGTCTTAGGCTCGACGGCCTGAGAAATCACTGGCTCTGGGAAAACCATGCGCTCGAGCATGATGTGTGAGTCTACGTCACACAAAGTTTCACCTGTTGTGACGTCTTTGAGGCCAACAACAGCAGCGATATCACCTGCAACCACTTCTTTAATTTCTTCGCGGTTGTTTGCATGCATCTGCAAGATACGACCGATACGCTCTTTTTTACCCTTGATTGGGTTGTAAATCGTATCGCCTGACTTTAATACGCCCGAATACACGCGCACGAATGTCAACTGTCCCACATAGGGGTCAGTCATCAATTTAAATGCTAATGCAGAAAACTTTTCTGAATCATCCGCTTTACGGCTTGTTGGCGAACCATCGTCGAGTTCGCCCGTCACGGGTGGAATATCCACTGGCGAAGGCAAATACTCAATCACGGCGTCAAGCATGCGCTGAACGCCCTTGTTTTTAAAAGCAGTACCACAAAGCATTGGCTGAATTTCGCAAGCGATTGTGCGCGTACGAATTCCGAGGGTGATTTCCTCTTCGGTGAGCTTTCCACCTTCGAGATATTTATTCATCAACTCTTCGGATGACTCAGCGGCAGCTTCGACCAGCTTTTCATGCCACTCATCTGCAAGCTCTTGCATGTCAGCAGGAATATCGACGTAGTCAAACTTAATGCCTTGACTCGCCTCATCCCAGATGATGGCTTTCATCTTCACAAGATCAACAACACCAGTGAATTTTTCTTCGGCGCCGATAGGCAGCACAATCGGGACCGGATTGGCTTTAAGGCGCGTCTTGAGCTGGTCATAGACCTTGTAGAAATTTGCGCCGGTACGGTCCATCTTGTTCACGAATGACAAGCGTGGCACGCCATACTTATTAGCTTGACGCCATACGGTTTCCGACTGTGGCTGAACACCGCCCACCGCACAATAAACCATACACGCGCCGTCGAGCACTCGCATTGAGCGCTCAACCTCGATTGTAAAGTCAACGTGTCCGGGAGTATCGATCACGTTGATTCGATGCTCGTCGAAGTTATTGGCCATTCCTTTCCAGAAGGCCGTTGTCGCTGCAGAAGTAATCGTAATGCCGCGTTCTTGTTCCTGTTCCATCCAGTCCATGGTGGCTGCGCCATCGTGAACTTCGCCAATCTTGTGATTGACACCGGTATAGAACAAGATTCGTTCTGTCGTAGTGGTCTTCCCTGCGTCGATATGGGCAGAGATACCGATGTTGCGGTAGCGCTCGATCGGGGTTTTGCGGGCCATGGTTGATCCTTAAATTACCAGCGGAAATGACTGAAAGCTTTGTTAGCTTCGGCCATCTTGTGCGTATCATCACGCTTCTTCATGGCAGCGCCACGGCCCTCAGCTGCATCAAGCAACTCGCCGGCCAGGCGCAGATCCATGGATTTTTCACCGCGCTTTTTAGCGGCTTCACGCAACCAGCGCATAGCAAGTGCCAAACGACGGACCGGGCGAACTTCCACTGGCACCTGATAGTTGGCACCGCCAACACGGCGGCTTTTTACTTCAACAACTGGCTTAATGTTATTGATGGCCAAATTAAAGACCTCGATAGGCTCTTTGCCAGTCTTGGTCTGGATTTGATCCAGCGCACCGTAGATAATGCGCTCTGCCACAGCTTTTTTGCCGGACAACATCACAACGTTCATAAACTTAGCGAGCTCGACACTGCCGAATTTTGGATCGGGCAGAATGTCACGTTTGGGGACTTCGCGACGACGGGGCATATCAATTCCTTTGTGTCATTTCAGTTGAACCGTAACCTTTAGCGTTACAGCCACGATCTACCATCAGATAGATCACTTACGTTGCCAAATTGTTTACACAGCTTGGCTGCACATTTCAGTGCTTACTTAATTACTTCGTTTTTATTACTTGGCTTGCTTAGGGCGTTTAGCACCGTACTTGGAACGCGATTGCTTGCGGTCTTTTACGCCTTGCAAGTCGAGTGATCCGCGAACGATGTGATAGCGCACACCTGGCAAGTCTTTTACACGACCGCCACGCACAAGCACGACCGAGTGTTCTTGTAAGTTGTGGCCTTCGCCACCGATGTAAGAAATGATCTCAAAACCGTTGGTCAGGCGCACTTTGGCGACTTTACGCAACGCCGAGTTCGGCTTTTTTGGTGTTGTTGTGTATACACGAGTGCATACACCGCGTCGCTGAGGGCAGTTTTCGAGCGCGGGGCTCTTGCTCTTAGAAACGCTGACTTCGCGCGGCTTGCGCACGAGTTGGCTAATGGTTGGCATAACCTCAAATTCCCTTTTATTTCTGATACTTGCGTGCAGCGAATTTCACCGTGAAACTCACCCTCTACGACGCGTTCTCAGTACTCCCGTTCCTGGACAGCTCGCGCAAACCCACCATCAAACGGAAATCCGTAAAAGAGCAGGTATTGCTAGTCATACCAGGGCGCTTCAACAAGCCCAGAGCTGTTGAGTCCCCAAAAAAATACGGTAAGCCTTATAGCTTAGCGTAAATTCTTATTTACTGTCAACTTACTTAACAAAGCGCTACAAACACATTTATTAAACTTTGTTAAGCCATGCTTATACTCATACCGCAGCAAAGAGCATCGCCCTTGTGAGGCGATGCCTTCATAGACTCACTATTCTTCAGTTGCCTCTGGTGCCTCAGCAGCAGCAGGAGCGTCTTCGAATGGGTTGGCCTGATGTCGAGCGGCTTCACGTTCTGCCGCTTCGATCGCTTCTTTTTCCTTGCGTGCCACGTGATAAGCCATTCCGGTACCTGCAGGTATCAGTCGGCCCACAATGACGTTTTCTTTCAAACCGCGCAAATCATCGCGCTTGCCCATAATGGCAGCCTCGGTGAGCACGCGTGTGGTTTCCTGGAAGGAAGCCGCTGAAATAAACGAATCCGTGGACAACGATGCTTTAGTAATACCCAACAAGATATTGTCGTAGGTTGCTGGACGTTTATTGTCAGCTTCCATACGATCGTTTTCGTTGAGCAACTCAGCACGCTCGACCTGCTCACCAGGAATGAAGGAGGTATCACCCGCATCAACGATGTTGATACGACGCAACATCTGGCGAACGATCACCTCGATGTGCTTGTCATTAATCTTCACGCCTTGCAAACGATAAACATCCTGGACCTCATCCACAACGTAGGTCGCCAATCGCTCGATACCTTGCAAACGCAAGATGTCATGTGGGTCGGCTGGGCCGTCCACGATCATTTCGCCTTTGTTGACCACCTGGCCATCATGCACCAATACTTGCTTCTCTTTGGGAATCAAGAACTCGTGTGCAATACCTTCGAGATCCGTAATCACCAGGCGCTGTTTACCTTTGGTGTCCTTACCAAACGAAACCGTACCTGTGATGTCGGCCAACATGCCTGCATCCTTGGGTGAACGGGCCTCGAAGAGCTCGGCCACGCGTGGCAAACCACCGGTAATGTCGCGGGTCTTTTGCGATTCTTGTGGAATACGCGCCAACACCTCGCCAACCTGCGCCTGCTGACCATCACGCACGGTGATCAGTGCACCAACTGGGAAGGAAATATTCACCGAATGGTCTGTGCCAGCGATTTTGACTTCTTCGCCCTTTTCACCGATGAGTTTGATCTGTGGACGCAATGCAATCTTGCCTCCACGCGTCTTAGGCGTGATCACCACAAGGGTGGACAAACCTGTGACATCATCAACCTGCTTGGCGACCGTCGCACCTTCTTCGATGTTTTCGAAACGCACTGTTCCTGCATATTCGGAAATAATCGGGCGGGTTAACGGATCCCACGTCGCCAAACGTGCGCCTGCTTTCAAGACGTCGCCGTCATTGACTTGCAGTGTCGCGCCATAAGGCACCTTATGACGTTCACGTTCACGATCATTGTCACCAAAGATCACGATTTCGCCAGAACGAGAAATTGCAACGCGCTCGCCTTTAGGGTTTGTCACGTAACGCATCGTGCTGGCAAAACGCACAACACCATTTGATTTCGTTTCAACACCACTTGCCATCGCCGCACGTGATGCCGCGCCACCGATGTGGAACGTACGCATCGTCAGCTGTGTACCAGGCTCACCGATCGATTGCGCTGCGATCACACCTACAGCTTCACCAACGTTGACCAAGTAACCACGGCCCAAATCGCGGCCGTAGCAATGCGCGCACAAACCATGACGCGTTTCGCAGGTCAGTGGGGTTCGAACACGGACTTCGTCCACGCCGAGCTTGTCGATGTAATCAACGAGATCTTCGTCAAGCAATGTCCCTGCAAAAATCGCGGTTTCCTGTGTGTCAGGATTCACGATATCAACGGCAGCGACACGGCCCAAAATGCGCTCGCGCAAAGGCTCGATCACTTCGCCACCTTCGACTAAGGCTTTCATCGAATAACCATGCGTCGTTCCGCAATCGTTTTCTGTGATGACCAAGTCTTGAGTGACGTCAACGAGACGGCGTGTCAGATAGCCTGAGTTTGCGGTCTTAAGTGCGGTATCGGCCAAACCTTTACGTGCACCGTGCGTTGAGATGAAGTACTGGAGTACGTTCAAACCTTCGCGGAAGTTAGCGGTGATCGGTGTTTCGATGATCGAACCATCAGGCTTGGCCATCAGTCCACGCATACCGGCCAACTGTCGAATCTGTGCCGCAGAACCACGGGCGCCCGAGTCAGCCATCATGTAGATGGAATTGAAGGACTCTTGACGGACATGATCGCCATGGCGATCAACGACCGGTTCGGTTGCCAACTGTTCCATCATGGCTTTGCCAACTTTATCGCCAGCTTTGCCCCAGATGTCCACAACGTTGTTGTAACGCTCTTGCGAGGTCACAAGACCAGACGAGTACTGCTTGTCAATCTCTTTCACTTCACGACTGGCTTCGGCCAGAATGTCGCCCTTGACTTCGGGAATCAACATATCTCCCATCGCGATTGAAATGCCACCCCGTGTCGCCAAACGGAAACCCGCTTGCATCAGCTTGTCAGCAAAAATCACGGTGTCGCGCAAACCGCAACGACGGAAAGATTGGTTAATCAGACGTGAAATTTCTTTCTTTTTCAGCGCGCGATTGAGCACGGAGAAGGGTAGTCCGCGGGGCAGAATTTCTGACAACAACGCACGACCCGTTGTGGTCTCTACACGCTGCACACCAGCCACCCACTCGCCATCTGCGTTCCGTGTCCACTCGGGCAAACGCACTGTAATACGTGTCTGCAGCGTTGTTTCGCGGTTGTCGTACGCACGCTGCACTTCGGCCACATCCGCAAAGAACATGCCTTCGCCTTTGCCGTTCGTACGTTCACGCGTGGCGTAGTACAAGCCCAACACGATATCCTGTGAGGGAACGATCGATGGTTCGCCGTTTGCAGGGAACAAGATGTTGTTTGAGGCCAGCATCAACGTGCGGGCTTCCATCTGTGCCTCAATCGACAATGGCACGTGCACAGCCATCTGGTCGCCGTCGAAGTCGGCGTTAAACGCTGCGCAAACCAATGGGTGCAGTTGAATCGCTTTACCTTCGATCAACACAGGCTCAAATGCCTGAATGCCCAAACGGTGCAGCGTTGGTGCACGGTTTAACATGACCGGATGTTCGCGAATCACGTCTTCGAGAATATCCCACACCACGGGCTCTTGGCTTTCTACCAATTTCTTGGCGGCCTTAATCGTTGTGGCCAAACCCATCAATTCGAGACGACTGAAAATGAAGGGCTTGAAAAGCTCAAGTGCCATCAGCTTCGGTAAACCGCATTGATGCAGCTTGAGCTGTGGACCCACCACAATCACAGAACGACCAGAGTAGTCGACACGCTTTCCAAGCAAGTTTTGACGGAAACGTCCGCTCTTGCCTTTGATCATGTCTGCAAGAGACTTAAGCTGACGCTTGTTGGCGCCTGTCATGGCCTTGCCGCGGCGACCGTTATCGAGCAAGGAGTCAACGGACTCTTGCAACATGCGCTTTTCGTTACGCAAGATGATTTCGGGAGCCTTGAGCTCGAGCAAGCGCTTGAGACGATTGTTACGGTTAATGACGCGACGATATAGATCGTTCAGGTCAGAAGTCGCGAAACGTCCACCATCAAGCGGCACCAGGGGACGCAAGTCCGGTGGCAACACGGGCAGCACTTCCATGACCATCCACTCGGCCTTGATGCCGGATTTTTGGAAACCTTCAAGCACTTTGAGGCGCTTGGAGATTTTCTTGATCTTGGCTTCGGAGGTCGTAGCGTTAAGTTCTCCGCGCAATGTTTCCACTTCGCGATCAATGTCGATTGTGCGCAATAACTCGCGCACGGCCTCAGCACCCATCAGCGCGCGGAAATCATCACCGTACTCTTCTGTCTTGGCGATGAAATCATCATCCGACATGATTTGTCCACGCTTGAGTGGAGTCATGCCAGGTTCGATCACGCACCATGCTTCAAAATAAAGCACCCGCTCGATATCGCGTAAGGTCATATCAAGCACCATCCCCAAACGGGACGGCAAGCTCTTCAAGAACCAAATGTGCGCAACAGGACTGGCCAGTTCAATGTGACCCATCCGTTCGCGGCGTACTTTTGCGACGGTGACTTCGACGCCGCACTTTTCGCAGATCACTCCGCGGTGCTTTAAACGCTTGTATTTGCCGCACAAACATTCGTAGTCCTTAATGGGACCAAAAATTTTCGCGCAAAACAAACCGTCACGCTCTGGCTTGAAGGTTCTGTAATTAATTGTTTCTGGCTTACGCACTTCACCGTAAGACCACGAGCGGATCTTTTCGGGTGAAGCAATGCCAATTTTGATGGCATCGAATTGTTCGTCTTGCGAAACCTGTTTGAAAAGGTCGAGTAGCGCTTTCATTATTTACGCTCCAGATCCATGTCAAGAGCCAAGGAACGAATTTCCTTGACCAACACATTGAACGATTCAGGCATGCCCGCATCGATCGTGTGATCGCCTTTGACAATGTTTTCGTATACCTTGGTGCGGCCGTTAATGTCATCGGATTTCACCGTCAACATCTCTTGCAGCGTGTAAGACGCTCCGTACGCCTCGAGTGCCCAAACCTCCATCTCACCAAAACGCTGGCCACCGAACTGGGCTTTACCACCCAGAGGTTGCTGCGTCACGAGAGAGTAAGGACCGGTCGAACGCGCGTGCATCTTGTCATCAACCAAGTGGTGCAGCTTCAGATAGTGCATGTAACCTATGGTGACGGGACGCTCAAATTGCTCGCCTGTTCGACCATCATAGAGCCAAGCTTGTGTTCGCGTTTCGGTCAACCCCATCTGCTTGGCAACCTCATCGGGATAGGCCATCTCAAGCATCTTTGTGATTTCAGCTTCGGTTGCACCATCGAATACAGGCGTAGCAAATGGCACACCATTTTTCAGGTTTTGAGCAAGTTCGATGACTTCGTCGTCATTGAGTTCGTCAATACGCGCGCCTGTACCCGAGCCGTTATACATCTTGTCAAGATAAGTACGAACCTTCTTGATTTCGATTTTTTGCTGATCACGCAACATATCGCCGATCCGTTGTCCCAAGCCCTTTGCAGCCCAACCTAAGTGAACCTCCAGAACCTGTCCTACGTTCATACGCGAAGGCACGCCTAATGGATTTAGCACGATATCTGCGGGCGTTCCATCAGCCATGTGTGGCATATCCTCAACAGGAGTAATACGCGACACAACGCCTTTGTTACCGTGACGACCAGCCATCTTGTCACCTGGTTGCAAGCGACGTTTGACTGCAAGGTAAACCTTGATCATCTTGAGCACGCCGGGTGGCAATTCGTCACCCTGCGTCAGCTTTTTACGCTTTTCTTCAAAAGCAAGATCAAACTGATGGCGCTTTTGTTCGAGAGACTCTTTGGCCTGCTCAAGTACAACGGCATGCGCTTCGTCAGCCAAGCGAATATCAAACCACTGCCAGCGGTCCAGTTCAACCAAATATTCTTTGGTCAAAATGGCACCTTTGGCCAGCTTGCGCGGACCACCATTCACGATCTTTTTAATCAACAACTTTTCAATACGATCAAAAGTGTCGTTTTCAACGATACGCAACTGATCATTCAAGTCCTGGCGGTAGCGACGCAACTCATCATCAATGATCGACTGCGCGCGCTTGTCACGCACAATGCCTTCACGTGTAAAGACTTGAACGTCGATGACGGTCCCAACCATACCGGATGGCACGCGCAAGGATGTATCTTTCACATCCGAGGCCTTCTCACCAAAAATTGCGCGAAGCAGTTTTTCTTCAGGTGTGAGCTGTGTCTCACCTTTAGGTGTGACCTTGCCAACCAATACATCATCTGCGCGAACTTCAGCGCCGATGTGGACAATGCCAGACTCATCCAAACGGTTGAGTTGTGTTTCAGCAAGATTGCTAATGTCGCGTGTGATTTCTTCAGCGCCAAGCTTGGTGTCGCGTGCGACAACCGTGAGTTCCTCAATGTGAATCGAAGTGTAACGATCATCCGCCACAACTTTTTCAGAGATCAAAATAGAGTCTTCGAAGTTGTAACCATTCCAAGGCATAAAAGCGATCAACATGTTTTGACCCAAGGCGAGTTCGCCCAGATCTGTTGATGCGCCATCTGCTAATACGTCGCCCGCAGCCACCACATCACCACGGCGCACAATCGGGCGCTGGTTAATATTGGTGTTTTGGTTGGAGCGCGTGTACTTGATCAAATTGTAAATATCAACACCGACTTCACCCGCAACGTTTTCCTCGTCATTGACGCGAATCACAATACGGTCTGCGTCAACGTGATCAACGATACCGCCGCGCAACGCCTGAACCGTGGTGCCAGAGTCGATAGCAACAGTGCGCTCAACGCCTGTACCAACAACAGACTTTTCAGGACGCAAACAAGGCACAGCTTGACGCTGCATGTTTGCACCCATCAATGCACGGTTTGCATCGTCGTGCTCAAGGAAAGGAATCAATGAGGCTGCAACCGATACGATCTGAGACGGTGCAACGTCCATGAAATGAACATTTGCAGGCGCCGTCAACAATGTCTCACCCGCCTGGCGACATGCAACCAGATCATCGGTGAACTTTCCTGTCGGGCTCAACTCAGCGTTCGCTTGGGCAATCACGTAATTGCTTTCTTCGATCGCGGACAAATACTCGATCTGATCGGTCACGCTACTGTCAACGACTTTGCGATAAGGCGTTTCCAGAAATCCATATTCGTTCAAGCGCGCGTACAGCGCCATGGAGTTGATCAGACCAATGTTTGGTCCCTCAGGCGTCTCGATCGGACACACACGACCATAATGCGTGGGGTGAACGTCACGGACTTCGAAACCAGCACGTTCGCGTGTTAAGCCACCAGGTCCCAATGCTGAAACACGACGCTTGTGCGTGATTTCGGAAAGAGGATTGGTCTGGTCCATAAACTGCGACAATTGGCTCGAGCCGAAAAACTCCTTGATCGCCGCGGAGATGGGCTTAGAGTTAATCAAGTCGTGAGGCATCAGGTTTTCTGTTTCTGCCTGACCCAAGCGCTCTTTAACTGCGCGCTCAACACGAACGAGACCCGCACGGAATTGATTTTCTGCCAATTCGCCAACGCAACGTACACGACGGTTGCCGAGGTGATCGATATCATCGATCTGACCGCGACCGTTACGAAGCTCAACCAAAACCTTGATCGTTTCGAGGATGTCCTCGTTCGTCAGTGTCATGGGGCCAGTAATGTCGTCGCCACGACCCAAACGGCTGTTGACCTTCATACGACCCACGCGCGACAAATCGTAGGTATCTTCGCTGTAGAACAAACGTTGGAAGAGCGCTTCAACGGCGTCTTCTGTCGGCGGCTCACCAGGACGCATCATGCGATAGATGGCTACGCGCGCAGCCATCTGATCAGCCGTTTCATCAGCACGCAATGTTTGCGAAATGAATGGGCCACGATCGAGGTCGTTGGTATAAAGCGTCTCGATTTTGCTGATCCCAGCAGCGCGTAAGGCACTTAAAGTACCTTCAGTGATTTCATCGTTTGCCGAAGCAATCAATTCACCTGTTTCCGCGTCGACAATATTCGTAGCAATCACGCGACCGATCAGAAAATCTTCGGGTACTGAAATGCGTTGGATTTTGGCTGCGGCGATATCACGCAAGTGTTTCGCATTGACTCGCTTATCTTTTTCGACGAGAACTTTGCCGCTGCGATCAGTAATGTCAAAGCGCGCGACTTCGCCTTTCCATCGGTCACCGACAAATTCCATCATGCCACCTTCACTTTGCAACTCGAAGTGATCGAATTCAAAGAATTGGGACAAGATCGCTTCGGGTGTTAAGCCGATTGCCTTGAGCAAAATCGTAACAGGCATCTTGCGACGTCGATCGACACGGAAAAACAAAACGTCTTTCGGATCAAATTCGAAATCAAGCCATGAGCCGCGGTAAGGGATGACCCTTGCCGAAAACAACAACTTTCCCGAGCTATGGGTCTTGCCGCGATCGTGTTCAAAGAACACGCCAGGAGAGCGATGCAGCTGGGATACGATGACACGCTCGGTGCCATTGATGACAAATGAGCCAGTGCTCGTCATGAGCGGAATTTCGCCCATGTAGACCTCTTGCTCTTTGACTTCCTTCACTGTTGGCTTGCTGACCTCACGGTCTAGCAACACCAAACGCACTTTTGCGCGCAATGGTGATGCATACGTAAGTCCACGTAGCTGACACTCTTTGACGTCGAAAACGGGTTCGCCTAAGCCGTAGCTAACGAACTCGAGTCGAGCCATATTGTTATGGCTGGAAATAGGGAAAATTGAACTAAAGGCTGCCTGCAGTCCCTGCTCTTTACGGGCAGAAGGTGCAGTATCAGCTTGCAAGAAGGTTAGGTAAGATTGAAGCTGTGTCGCAAGCAGAAAGGGAACGTCTTGCACGTCCTCACGCTTCGCGAAGCTTTTGCGGATGCGCTTTTTTTCGGTAAACGAGTAAGGCATGAGCACTCCGACTCGAAGTTACATAGGCCGTCAACCACGGCCACAGGGTATGACTTAAGGAACTGCGGTACTTCAAACGACTTCAGAAAACCCGACTATCAAACTTCGGCTTAAAGAGAGGTTTTCTGAAAGCGCAAACGCCCGGGAAGGCAATATCTGCTTTCCCGGGCAATCACTGAAAAATTTATTTCAGTTCAGCTTTAGCGCCAGCTTCTTCAAGCTTCTTCTTGGCAGCTTCAGCGTCGGCCTTAGCAACACCTTCTTTGACAGCCTTAGGAGCACCGTCAACCAGATCTTTGGCTTCTTTCAAGCCGAGACCTGTCAGTTCGCGGACAGCTTTAATGACGCTCACTTTGTTTGCGCCAGTTTCTGTCAACATCACTGTGAATTCAGTTTGCTCTTCAGCAGCAGCAGCAGCACCGCCAGCAGCGGGTGCGGCAACAGCGACAGCAGCGGCGGCAGCCGACACACCAAACTTCTCTTCCATTTCTTTGATCAGCTCGGACAACTCAAGCACAGTCATGCTAGAGATTGCGTCGAGGATTTCAGCTTTAGTAGCCATTTGTAGAACTCCAGATTAAATAATATGCCAGGGGTTGGTATCGCTTGTCGTTTAACGAAATTTCTGAAACTGCTTTACGCAGCTTCTTTTTGATCACGCACAGCCGCAAGGCCACGAACGAACTTAGTCGGAACTTCGTTAAGAGTACGTACAAATTGCGCAATCGGAGCTTGCATTGTGCCAAGCAATTTTGAAAGTAACTCTTCGCGTGAAGGCATTGTGGCCAAGGCCTTAACACCGTTGACATCTAAAAGGCTGTTGGGCAATGCCCCAGCCTTGATGACCAGCTTGTCATTATCTTTCGCAAAGGCAGAAAGCACTTTTGCAGCATTGACTGGATCAGCGCTGATGCCATAGATCAGCGGACCCACCAATTTGTCGGACAATGCCTCGAAAGGCGTGCCTGCGACAGCTCGGCGAGCCAACGAGTTTTTAAGAACTCGAAGGTATACGCCTGACTCACGCGCAGTTTTGCGCAGTACGGTGACAGAGGCGACGTCCAGACCACGGTACTCTGCAACCACAATCGATTGGGCCTTCGCGACTTGCGTCGTGACTTCCTCGATTACGATCGCCTTCTCTTGACGATTGAGACTCACGGTTTGAACACTCCATCAAAAGATGCGCGGGGATTATTCCCTTTGCATCAACCGAACGCGGCGAACCTGGTCGAGTTCTTAAAAACAAGAAATCTTCCGTGGACGCCGTCTGCGCTGGATCCAGAAACAACCTGAGATTAAGTGTTGAACATTGATGAAATATTCATCGGAACGCTCTCGACTCCAGCGGTCTTTGACAGCAACACCCGGCACTGGTCGGGTGCAGCCCAAAGTCTTAATTAACTGACGATTACGCTTGTGTCGCCGTCAGTGATGCAACTTCAATACGGGCGCCACCACCCATTGTGGATGACACAGCTAACTTGCGCAGATAAACACCTTTTGAAGCGGAAGGGCGCGCTTTATTTAACGCATCCACCAATGCTGCTAAGTTTGTTTGCAATTGCTCCACGCCGAACGAAGCACGTCCGATCGTTGCGTGCACAATGCCTGCTTTATCAGTACGATATTGAACCTGACCTGCCTTTGCATTTTTAACTGCTTGAGCGACATCAGGTGTGACAGTACCAACTTTTGGATTAGGCATCAGGCCGCGTGGTCCCAAAATCTGACCAAGCGTACCTACGATACGCATTGTGTCTGGCGAAGCGATGACCACGTCAAAGTTGAAAGTGCCGCCCTTGATTTGTTCGGCCAAATCATCCATGCCAACAATATCTGCACCAGCCGCTTTAGCTTGTTCGGCTTTTTCACCCTGTGCAAACACGGCAACACGTACGGTCTTGCCTGTGCCAGCAGGCAGTACAACAGCTCCACGAACGAGCTGGTCAGATTTCTTAGGGTCAATTCCAAGTTGTACAGCAACATCAATTGACTCATCAAATTTGGCTGTGGCACATGCCTTGACCAAAGTAATGGCTTCGGTCACTGGATATAGTTTGGCGCGCTCAATTTTTTGTGCGACGGCGGCCATGCGCTTTGAAGTTTTAGCCATGATCAGAGTCCCTCTACCGTGATGCCCATGCTGCGAGCGCTTCCAGCGATGGTGCGCACTGCTGCATCCAAATCAGCTGCTGTCAAATCTGGTGATTTTGCTTTTGCAATTTCCTCGGCTTGAGCGCGTGTCAACTTACCGACTTTGTCAGTATGGGGCCGTGGAGAGCCTTTTTGGATCCCGGCGGCTTTCTTGATCAGGATAGACGCTGGGGGCGTCTTCATGATGAAAGTAAAGCTCTTGTCCGCAAACGCTGTGATCACAACAGGAATTGGCAAGCCAGGCTCAAGACCTTGGGTCTTAGCATTAAAAGCTTTACAAAATTCCATGATGTTCAGACCGCGTTGACCCAAAGCTGGACCAATCGGTGGTGAGGGGTTGGCTTTACCAGCTGGCACTTGCAGCTTGATGAAGCCGACGATTTTCTTCGCCATGCTTAGCTCCTTACGGGTTCAAACGCTAGTGCTTTGATGCAACTAGCTCCCCGGGGTTAAAAAATTAGGTTTTTTCGACCTGACTAAAATCTAACTCTACAGGTGTCGATCTGCCAAAAATAGCGACCGAAACCCGAACTTTACTCTTTTCGTAATTGACTTCTTCGACGTTGCCATTGAAGTCCGCAAATGGGCCTTCTTTGACGCGTACCATCTCACCAACTTCGAACAATACTTTAGGACGTGGTCTTTCGACGCCTTCTTCCATTTGTGAAAGGATTTTTGCAACTTCCTTTTCTGAAATCGGTGATGGTCGATTACCAGAACCACCCAAAAATCCTGTAACACGTGGTGTATTTTTAATAACATGCCAGGTTTCGTCAGTCAGTTCCATCTCCACCATGACGTAACCCGGGAAAATCCTGCGCTCAGAAATTGATTTCTGACCACCTTTTGATTCGATGACTTCTTCTGACGGCACCAAGACTTGTCCAAAATAGTTTTGAAGTCCAGCCCGCTCAATGCGCTCAAGCATCGCTTTATGAACACTTTTTTCCATGCCGGAATAGACATGAACGACATACCAACGTTTACTCATGGATCGTCCTTGTTTATTTCCAGCCCAGCAATACGCCAAACAACAGCCACGCAATCAGCTTATCCAATAGCCACAAAAACAATCCCATCACGGCAACAAAGGCAAACACGATGCCTGTCATCTGCATGGTTTCTTTTCGTGTCGGCCAAACTACGCGGCGCACTTCATTGTATGAATCTTGGGCAAATGCAATCGTACGGCGTCCAGGCTCGCTAAACCATGCAATCACTGCAGCAAGAATCAGGCTGCCAATAAACACGGCGATGCGACCCACCATCGGAATCTTTGATTCGAGCACTGAAAAACCAACGATGCCCGCAATAATGACAACTACTGCCAACCCTAACTTTAGTCGGTCTGCTGTACTTGTTACGTTCTCAATCGTTGTATTTGACATATTCTGCACGTAAGCACCAAAAATGTACTGTACGCAAATTTATTAACAGCGTTGGCAGGGGCAGAGGGCCTCGAACCCCCAACCTTCGGTTTTGGAGACCGACGCTCTGCCAATTGAGCTATGCCCCTAGACCTGCACAACCAAACCAAATGGCGCACGCCTTTCGGCGTCCGCCCTACACTTAATTTACTTCAGGATTTTAGCAACGACGCCGGCGCCGACGGTACGGCCACCTTCGCGGATTGCAAAACGCAGGCCTTCTTCCATCGCGATCGGTGCGAGCAGCTTGACTGTCATACCAACGTTATCGCCTGGCAGAACCATTTCTTTGTCTGCAGGCAACTCAATCGTACCCGTCACGTCCGTCGTGCGGAAGTAGAACTGGGGACGATAGCCGTTAAAGAAAGGCGTATGACGACCACCTTCGTCTTTCGACAGAATGTACACCTCAGCGGTGAAGTCGGTGTGTGGCTTGATCGAACCGGGCTTGGCCAACACCTGACCGCGCTCGATTTCTTCACGCTTGGTGCCACGCAACAAGATACCGACGTTATCGCCCGCCATACCCTGGTCAAGCAACTTGCGGAACATCTCAACGCCTGTGCAGGTTGTCTTGAGTGTGTCGTGGATACCAATAATTTCGATTTCCTCGCCAACCTTGACGATCCCGCGCTCAATACGACCTGTCACAACGGTGCCGCGACCCGAGATCGAGAACACATCTTCGACCGGCATCAGGAATGTGCCGTCGATGGCACGCTCTGGTGTAGGAATGTAGTTGTCCAGTGCATCAGCCAAGGCCATGATCGCCTGCTCACCGAGCTCACCTGTATCGCCTTCAAGGGCCAGCTTAGCTGAGCCTTTAACGATTGGTGTGTCGTCGCCTGGGAATTCGTATTTTGAAAGAAGCTCGCGCACTTCCATTTCAACCAACTCAAGCAACTCCTCATCATCAACCATGTCGGCCTTGTTCAGGAACACGATGATGTAAGGCACGCCCACCTGACGCGACAGCAAGATGTGCTCGCGTGTCTGTGGCATTGGGCCGTCAGCAGCGGACACCACGAGGATTGCGCCGTCCATCTGCGCAGCGCCCGTGATCATGTTCTTGATGTAGTCAGCGTGGCCGGGGCAGTCAACGTGCGCGTAGTGACGGTTAGCCGTCTCGTACTCGACGTGCGCGGTGTTAATCGTAATGCCGCGCGCGCGCTCTTCGGGAGCGGCGTCGATCTGTGCGTAGCCTTTTGCTTCGCCACCAAACTTCTTGGACAAAACCGTCGTGATCGCTGCGGTCAACGTCGTTTTGCCGTGGTCAACGTGGCCGATTGTGCCAACGTTAACGTGTGGTTTGGTACGTTCAAACTTGCCTTTTGCCATGGCTGACTCCTGACCTGAGTTGAAGCTAATGTGAAATTAAAATTAAAATCTTCTGGTGCCCATGACGCGGATCGAACGCGTGACCTCTCCCTTACCAAGGGAGTGCTCTACCACTGAGCCACATGGGCGCATTCGCCGGGCACGCCCCACGAACCTAAAAAATCGGTATTACCTACTATTCCTAGACGACTTGGGCACTTTTTTACTAAATACTTTTACTTCTGTTTCTAAAATCGCTTGCAAACTTTTAACTACCTGCACATTCCGCTGGAGCGGGTGAAGGGAATCGAACCCTCGTCGTAAGCTTGGAAGGCTTCTGCTCTACCATTGAGCTACACCCGCCCGTATCGAGTCTGCGTCCGTTTAAACAGTCGCCCCTTGGTGGAGAAGGTTGGATTCGAACCAACGTAGGCGCAAGGCCAACAGATTTACAGTCTGCCCCCTTTAACCACTCGGGCACCTCTCCACAAGAGAACCAACGATTATGAACGAACAATTCCCTATTGTCAAGAGCTTAGACTCTTTATATGACGCACTTTATATGAGAGTCAGAGGTCATTAGGGACAACTCCAGGCTAAAAATTTCTTTTTCACTAAGCTTTTTTTGCTTTTTTAATGTGGCAACTTAAAACCTGCTTTTTCTTGCTCATCGATTTGAGCAAGCAGATTTATTTCCCAGGCTAAATACTGTCTAGCTGCGGCTTTATTACCATCATGCCTGTCGTGAACAAAGAACAAATAATCAATACACTGTTCATCTGAAGGGTAATTGGGGGTTTTTTCAATAGGCAAATGTGCGGCTTCCCAATCAGAGGTCTTTTGCGTGTTGATATAAATGGATTTTGCTCCAAGCTCTTTTATATCGATGGCTGCAAGGCTTGCGATCGTCTTTTCCTCAGCAAACAAAATCACCGTTTGTTCTTTTAGTTTTTCAGCAATCTGATGTAGATGTGGCCTGATCGACCAGATTGCCGACTTGATATGCCCAGCGCGGTATTGCATGCTAGGCCTCAAATCGATCAATAATGCGCCCGCTTTTAAGTGTTTTTCTATTTCATCTGCCAACAACTCTGTTGGATCAGTGGTATCTTTTTCTATGTGCGTTTGGTTTTGGTGAGGGTTTGTCGCCTCAAACGCATCTTCCCACACCGAAACATCCCAACCCAACATGGCTAACCAAGATGCCATCGCCGGTGCTCGAACACCCTCATGATCAATAAGGATCAACCTCGCTCCTCTAACTCCGACATACTGATCCGTTGCCTGAACAAGCTGACCTCCCGGACAGTGCTGTGCACCGAGTACCGTACCTTGTGCGTACTCTTCGGGTGTACGAACGTCACAAATAAATGTCGTGCGCTGATCATCCTGTTGCCACGTTTTTACGAGTGCGTGATCTACAAATTTAACACCATGTTTTTGTGCCAACTCTCGCGCACGTGATTTACGTTGAGCAAGGGTGTTTTGCTCAATATTTAGCGCATGTTTCTTCGTTTGACCATGATCGAGTTTAAGATCAGCAAGATACCAACCTTGTGTTCCATTTTCAAGCGCAAGCACTTTATTTGGTATCCCAAGATTAATAAGTGTTTGTGCGCCGATAATGCTTCGTGTGCGGCCTGCGCAATTGATCACAATCGTCGTGTTTGAATTTGTCACGAGGTCATCAATACGCAAGGGTAACTCACCATTTGGACAACATATCGCTGTAGGAATACTCATTTTTTTGTATTCGGTAAAAGGCCTACCATCCAAAACAATGAGGTCTTCTTTGTTCTGAATTTTTTTATCTAATTCAGTCGCAGAAATCCGAGGTGTATTAAAAGCATGCTCTGCAAGTTCACCGAAAGCTTTACTTGGCAAGTTCACCCCAGCAAACACTTCATATCCCGCTTTTTTCCAGGCCGGCATGCCACCCTCTAAAATATGGAGATGGCCGTAACCCATTGCTGAAAGTCTTTTTATTGCCTTTTGGCTCAACGCTCCTGCTTCGTCTCCAAGCACCACCATCCGTACTTGTTTACGAGGTACGAGTCTTTGGACTTCGCTCTCTAATTTGCTATAAGGAATAGAAACAATATAAAACAAATGTTCTTCACCATACTGTCCATGCTCTCGCACATCAATCAATGCAATTTCATGTCCATCGTGTAACCACTGTTTAAGTGTGACTGGATCAATATGTGATGGGTTTTGGTTTGTCATAAAAGCTCTTCTTTAAGTTGCATTTTTTCAATCAGCGCAGAACAGTGATCCCAGCCATGAAAATCGATCACCAATTGTCCACGCCCTTTTGTACCCACTTTCAGCGTGACTTTTGTTCCCAGCTGATCTGATAGTGTTTCTTCAAGACGCGCAACATCTCTTAAATTGTTTTTGTCACGTTGTTTAACTTTTGGGCTCGCATCTGTTGCGGCTCTTGCAACGAGTTTTTCAGCCTCACGAACAGAAAGTCTTTTAGCGATAATTTGATTTGCCAATTGAATTTGTGTCGCGCTATCAACAGCGAGTAATGCGCGCGCATGGCCCATATCTATATCTCCCGCCAACAACATTGTTTGAAGCGGTGCTGCTAAATTTAACAACCTTAATAAATTACTCGTCGCTGATCTTGATCTTCCAATCGCGCTTGCAGCTTGTTCGTGCGTGAGTCCGAACTCATCGAGTAGTCGCTTAACACCTTGAGCCTCTTCGAGTGGATTGAGATCCTCGCGCTGTATATTTTCGATCAGTGCCATCGCTGCAGCATGCTCGTCCGCAACCTCTCGAACAAGGACGGGTACTTCCGTTAGGCCAGCCATCTGAGCGGCTCTAAACCGCCTTTCACCTGCAATAATTTCGTAGCGACCTTTTGTTGCATCAACAGGACGCACCAAAATTGGTTGCATGATACCTTGTGCTCGAATGGAGTCGGCGAGCTCTGCTAAGGCCCCTTCATCCATGCGTGTTCGGGGTTGATATTTTCCTGCCTGTAATTTTGTAACGGACAATACGCTGGGCAGCGTTGTGGTGCTTTCATTTTGCCCTAGTTGGCCTAATCCTGGCGCATCTGCACCAAGCAAGGCTTCGAGTCCGCGACCAAGACCTTTAGGTTTTTTCGTCACCATGTTTGTTCCTGTATTTATTCTGTTGTCGATCTTACGCGTTCGATGACTTCTGCACCAAAGGCGATGTAGGCTTGCGCTCCACGCGAGGCAGGGTCATAGACTACTCCGGGCATACCATGGCTTGGCGCTTCTGCTAGCCTGACATTTCGAGGAACGACGGTTTTGAAAACCTTGTCTCCAAAATGCGCTTCGAGCTGAGCGGATACTTGTTGTTGCAAAGTGACCCGTGGATCGAACATCACGCGCAATAAACCAATTAAGCTTAATGCTGGGTTGATATTCCGGTGAACGCGTTTAATCGTGTTCACGAGATCTGACAAACCCTCTAAGGCAAAGTATTCGCATTGCATTGGAATAATGACGCCATGCGCTGCGGCGAGGCCGTTTAATGTTAGTAATGATAATGTTGGAGGGCAGTCAATTAAAACAAAATCATATTCACTAGAAACATGATCAATGGCTTGTTTTAACTGTAGCTCTCGTTGATCCATACCAACTAGGTCGATCTCAGCGCCAGATAGTTCTCTATTTGCTGGTAACACATCATAGCCACCCGTTTCTGAGTGAACTCTCGCCTCTTTAATCGTTGCTGTGCCAATTAATACATCATATAAATGGTGCGCAAGGTTACTTTTATCTATTCCACTTCCCATTGTTGCATTGCCTTGTGGATCCAGATCGATCAGTAAAACCTGCTGTTTAAGTTTTACTAGCCCAGCAGCAAGGTTAATTGCCGTCGTTGTTTTTCCAACTCCGCCTTTTTGATTTGCGATACAAAATACGCGTGTTATACGCAGTGTTTGAGCGGTCATTGTGTTCCTTTTTGCTTCATCCATACTAGACACCTCTGAGCACTTAATTGCGGTACGTTCAATGCCTCGATTTTGTCGACACGCCACTTTGTTTTTTCTTCTAGGGTTTCAATTTCATCATGAGGTATTTTTCCTTTCATTGCCAACAATATTCCATTCTTTTCGGCTCTGTCTCCAGCAAGGGTTGCAAAGTCTTCCAAAGTTGCAAATGCTCTTGATATCACAACGTTGAAGCTCTCGTCTTGCATAAGTTCAACTCTCTGATGAATGGCTTTTAAGTTGGTTAATTTCAGCACGCCACTGACTTGCCGCACAAAGGTCATTTTTTTTTCTACGGTGTCGACACATGTAACAAACACGTTAGGCATCATTGTGGCGATGACGACACCGGGTAATCCGGCTCCCGATCCCACATCCAATACAGCGCCTTTATCCTCTGCTCTTTTCTGAAAAAAGTTATCTAATGGTTCGATGATGGCCAAGCTATCGAAAATATGTTGCACCAACGCCTGTTCGGGATCTCGTATCGCAGTCAAGTTATAGGTTTTATTCCATTTTAATAATTGACCTAAATATTCGAGCAGTATTTGTAATTGTTGCTTCGTTGGCTCAAGACTTAACGTTTGGCAGGCTTTTCCTAACTGCTCTTCAAATGACTTAGATGACGTGTTCGTTACCATTAATTGATCTTGTTTGCTTGGCTGTAATAGTGTCGCTTCAGATGTATCAATAATAAAGAGATGGCTGCAGGGGTCATCCCTGAAATCCTTGATGCCTGCCCTACAGTTTCTGGTCGATGCGTTCTTAGTTTTTGACGCACCTCGAATGAAAGGCTTGTTACCCCGTCAAAGTCTATTGATTCAGGGATAACTTGAGATTCGTACGCATGTTGACGATCTATTTCTTCTTGTTGCCTAACAATATATCCTTCATATTTAATTTGTATTTCTACCTGTTCAGCTGACTCTCCAGGCGGCAATCCCGGCGGCATTTCGACCTGTTCAATGAATTTCATGCCCATTAAGTCTCGATATGAAACGTTGGGCCTCTTAAGCAAGTCTGATAGTAAGTACTCACGCGCAATTTCTTTTCCAAGCGCACTTTCTGCCGCATCGGCTGTTAGCATTCTTGGATTGACCCAAGTACTACGCAACCTTTGCATTTCTTTTTCTACAGACTCACGTTTTTCATTAAACATTTTCCAACGAAGATCATCAACTAAATGATATTGCCGCCCAAGTTCAGTCAGCCGCCAATCTGCATTATCCTCTCGAAGGCTCAAGCGATATTCAGCTCTTGAGGTAAACATTCTGTAAGGCTCTGTCACACCTTTTGTGACTAAATCATCGACTAACACGCCCATGTATGCCTGGCTGCGTGTTAGTAACATAGGACTCTTTTCTCTTGAAAATTGTGCGGCATTAATTCCGGCGATCAGTCCCTGCGCTGCAGCCTCTTCGTAACCTGTGGTTCCATTTATTTGTCCTGCAAAAAACAGCCCATGAATAGACTTTGTTTCCAAAGAAGCTTTTAATTCTCTTGGGTCAAAATAATCATATTCAATGGCGTAGCCTGGACGAATGATATGTGCTTGTTCGAGGCCTTTGAGTGAGCGGATTAACTCAAGCTGTACATCAAAAGGCAGTGATGTTGAAACACCATTTGGATATACCTCGTGAGTGTCTAAGCCCTCTGGCTCTAAAAAAACCTGATGTGCGTTTTTATCGGCAAATCTGTGGACTTTGTCTTCTATTGAGGGGCAATAACGTGGGCCTACGCCCTCAATAACGCCGCTATACATTGGAGACCGATCAAGCCCTCCACGAATAATGTCATGTGTTTTCTCATTCGTATGAGTCACCCAGCATGAGATTTGTTTTGGGTGCAGTGAGGCGCTTCCAAGATAAGAAAAAACGGGTATCGGATTTAAATCTCCAGGCTGTTCTTCTAAAATACTGTAATTGATTGATCTGCCGTCAATCCTAGGGGGTGTTCCTGTTTTGAGCCTACCTTGTGGTAGCTTCATTTCCTTAAGTCGTTGACCTAGAGATACTGCAGAAGGATCTCCTGCTCTGCCAGCAGCATAGTTTTCAAGTCCAACGTGCACTAAGCCATTTAAAAATGTGCCTGCTGTTAAAACAACGGCATTCGCTCTGAAAGAGATACCGGTTTGTGTAACCGCTCCAACAACCTTATCTCCCTTTATAAGCAAATCATCTACGGACTGTTGAAACAACCATAGGTTTTCTTGATTTTCTAATCGTGCTCTTATGGCTTTCCTGTAAAGCACCCTGTCAGCTTGAGCACGCGTGGCACGAACAGCAGGACCTTTTGAACTATTTAAAATTTTGAATTGAATCCCCGCCTCATCGGTTGCAATTGCCATTGCACCACCTAAAGCATCAACCTCTTTGACTAAATGCCCTTTTCCAATTCCACCAATCGAGGGGTTACAAGACATTTGCCCCAAGGTTTCAATGTTGTGCGTTAATAGGAGCGTACTTGCTCCACTCCTTGCCGATGCTAGCGCCGCCTCTGTTCCAGCATGACCACCGCCAACAACAATAACATCAAAGATTTTTGGATAATTCATTCTCTTCACTCATCTAATCGATAACATTATATGCTGCTGAGTGTTCCACGTGAAACATGTCTAACCTTAACAAGTCAGCCCAACTAAAGAAAAAGTTTATCCCCGCTTAAAACATTTTGTTTCACGTGGAACAACGACCTCAGGGAATCAAGTAAGACTCCTAACCGAAGCAACAGCACAACGTGAAAAAGTTGTAAGTACGCAGCAAAAGGCCTGTGGACAAGTCTAAAAGAAAAGTGTTTAACTTTAGTGATAACTATGTGAATAAGCTGTGAGCTACGTGTTAATAACTAAAAGAGGAAAACTATGTACGGCTTTCCAGTCTTTTTACGACATGTGAATAAAGAGGCCCCGTCATCAACACCACGCCCACCATTCTAGAAACCTGAAATGCTGTCACAAGGGGGACACCTAGTTGAAGAACTTTTGCCGTTATCGCCATTTCTGCAATCCCACCAGGCGCAACACTTACGACTAAAGACGACAAAGGCACATCCGTCAGCATAGACAACAATACCGCATAACCGAAAGCCAACATCAACGCTGTGACGCTATAAATAACTACACACACACTAGTGTCCCAACGTTTGGAACAGATCTTGTTGAACAGGATAATCCGATAACTCGGTAGGTTCAACAGGCTTGCCGAGTAAAGCTTCGATGGGCGTCATTTCAAACATGTTTAAGTCCAATACTCTTAGGATTTCGTAAAGCGAATGTTTCAAATTCAATCGCTTCTTCATAATTGCAATCGAGACGTAGGTCGCAATCGCGATCCATATTTGCGTCTTCACGGCATTTTCCGTGTTGCCATAAAAGGCTTTGATTCGAAGGTGCTGTTTGATCCATTTGAAGAACAATTCGACTTGCCAGCGCTGTTTGTAAAGTGCGCAAATAGTGTTGGCTGGCAGGGTGAGATTGTTTGTCAGAAACTCGAAGGTATTGCCTGTTTCGCGGTCGAAGAACGTTACAAGTCGAATTGGCTCTGGATACCGCGCAGCGGTCAGCACCCCAGCCAATCGAACATGATGATCGCTGATCAAACCAGTATTTGTCGCGACGGGAAACGATTGCACCATCGCGACTTGCATGTTTGTCTTGGCACGAGTCACTAAGAACGCTTTGGCCATGTGCAATGTGTAAAGTCGCGCGAAGTCGACATACGCTTTGTCCATCACGTAAAACGCGCCAGCCTCGATATAACCTTGCTCGCAAAGGATATCGAGCACTTTTACATCGTGCATTTTTCCATCGCTGATATGAATAAAACTCGGGATCGATCCCTTCAAATCTATCAGGGTATGAAGCTTGATCGCTGCCTTCGTAGTTCGAAACGGTGCCCAATTGAAGATGCTCAAACACAAGTCGATCGTAGTCGAATCCAACGCGTAAACGGTCGCACCCATCAGCGACACCAACTCCGAGCTCGATGGTTCGTTGGCGTAAAGCGTACGCGCCGTTCTGATCAAATGATGTGCCAAATCCGCAAAGACTTCCCATGGCCTGACTCGGTTTGCGTTGGCCAAGGTATTGCGAGAAACCGTTTTGCAGCGCAACCCCATGTGATAAAAATGTTTGCGTTGCGCTCGCAAATTGATCTCGATATCGCGCAGCGATTCGCGCGTAGTGAGCTGTGCAAAGGCAAGAACCAAGAACTGATCCAAACAACTGAAATCCTGAACCTTGTGTTGCGCTCGACGAGCTGCAACCATTCGACTGAATGCTTTGAGCGGCAGATAAGCCATGACTTGCGCGAATACCAATTGTCCAGTGTGCATGATCATCCCAGGCAGATAACATCTGCAAATGATGACTCAAGTTGGAAATTGGATTCAAATCGTGGACACCAAAAAATGGGGATTTATCTATGAATATCAATTATTTACAGCGGTTTTATTCTGAAACGTTGGGACACTAGTGAATGAAGGTCAGAGTTTGTTTATCACAAAGTACTTATTCAAACGTTAATTAATAAGTTTTTTGACGGAAACCAAATCGTGCGTCCGCAAAAAATCAATGCCTTTAGAAATAATCAGCTCAACGAGTTCAACGTTTAAAACACCTTTAGTACGAGGGGCGACAATAAACACAGGAGCTAATTTTTTTAGTTTCGGAATCGCTTCAATAATTTCTCTTTGGAAAATAGGCTTGAGGTCGTCAGGAACTTCTGGGTGCCACATGCCTAAATTAGGGTCAATAGCGAGTACGTCAACCCCCTTTTTTTCTAACTTGGTTACCAACACCTTGAAGTATTCAAATATAGCCTCTACCGAAGGAGGAGAATAACTGATCTTTCTTAATTCATAAGGATTTTCTGCCGGAAGATAGTTTAAAATTATTTTACAATGAGTATTTTTCAAATCACTGATTAACTTATCCGAGAAATAGGTGCTCGTGTAATTTAATACATCTATTTGAGTTAAAAACTTACACGCATTAATATCTGACCATGTGTCTAATGATAGGGGAATAAAACCCTCTTTTCTAGGAATAGAAAAAAACGATGCAAGACGTTCAAACTCAATCGTATCATCGAGTGGTTCACTTTTAGAAAAAGATGATCGAGCTCCAAGATCAATATAATCGGCACCAAGTTGCTGTAATACTTCCATTTTATTGATGGCATCAGCAGGGCTCTTCGCGTAAGCATCCTTTTGCGGTGACTCATAAGATAAGTTTAAAACCGAGAAAATTTTAGTCATTACGTTCTTTTAAATTGTCATAACAATAAACTGTGAAGGAAGATTCCCTTTTATATGTTACGCATGGGTGATGCTTAAGCAGATTGATCGGGAAAAAAATATCGCCAGGATAGTCACCGTCAATTTCCGAAAGATAAAAACGGTCAATTGCATTGTTTTTTAGAAATAAACTCGCTGTTTCGCCACCACCGATCATAAAACACTGTTTAGCTTCAGGTAGTTCTTTTAAGTCATAGAGCTCGTTGAGGGAGGAAACAAATATAACCTGAGGAGAGCTTTTAAATATTCTTGAAAAAACAATCACTGTATGTTCTTCAGAAAATGAAACAGGCATTTCATTGAACGTTTTCCTGCCCATGATGACAATTTGATTTTTAATCATATTTCTGTAGAAAGCAATTTCCTCAGGGCAATGCCACGGTAATTTGCCTTTATTAGAGATAACATAATTTTTATCACAGGCCATCAAGCCAATAATTTCACGCAAAATAACGATCCCCTTATGATTAAAGGAAATTAACAATAATTAATTTACAATAAAATCGAACTATTAAGATGGTCTATAAACTCTAAAACTAATTGCCTATCTCTATCTGAATTTGCAATGCCATTAAACAGTGCAAGTTTTTCATATTTATTGCAGTAAATTTGGGCTAGATTCTTGTAATCAAGAATAAGACGATTACGGTCTATCTGAAAGAGGCTCATGAGATAATTTGATATATCTTCAAAAGCCTCGATTAATCCAGATTGTCTGTCATCAAATAAATCTCGATGTAAATGCTCATAATTATCAATCAAATCAGTTTGATAAACTGAATGATCGTCTTTGTATTGAGATAAAGAATTAAGCAAGGACAAGTCGTATGCCCAATTATCCTCAAGTTTAAGGTACGGCAATATTTCGCTTGCCAACGCAACATCTCCCGATAAGGGGTAGCGAAAGGACAAGAGCCATCGATTTAATTCGCTAGTTGGGCATTGTTCTTGAATCGCATAAAGCATTGGGAAAACTAATAAACGAGTTAAGCGACCGTTCAGTGTTGTTTGAGAGAAGCGAGCGTAGTACCCTTTGTTTGCTTGTCCACCCAATGCTGCGATTGGATAAACTAAGCGTAAAAAGTATTCTTTACTGAATGATTGAAAATCGGCATCTAATGTGATTAATATGGCGCTATTTTGATAGCGGCGGTATATATAATCGAAGCCCATCTTAATGGCGCGACCTTTTCCAAGGCCTTCGCACAATAGAATATTTGTAGGAATTTTATTATTTTCAATAGATTGGGTGAGGGAGGAGTCTTGGCTCTTTAATTCTATGTCGGTGCCGTTCAAAACAACAACGATTTCAGATATATACAATACTGTGACAATGCGTTCTAATAACGCCCGTAATATTCCGGCTTTGTAATGTGATACTAAACACGGCACAACCACAACTAACTTTCTTTGCGATTTTTTAACTTCTTCCTCTAGTTGGAAGTTTGGACGAAGATGCTGCAGCGTAGTAACCTGATTTGATTGAAAAAAATCTGACATCAGTAGTATCCCAACTTTTTCACATTAAGACTCCGAAGCTAATAAAATACCTAGGCTTTTCGGTGATTTTGCTTACTGTCGATTTGAATGTTTACTCCTGGGGTGTATGGTTTATCCAGCAGGCCTCAAGGAAATAGACAATGCTGATAGAAACTGGAAATTGTCGTTGAGCGGGTTTAAGATTGAATTTGGTGATCGACTCACTGATCACCAATGGATAAACCCGCCAGTACTTACACAGAATGATTAATAGGCTCGGTTCAGTCGCAATAGCGGATTCTTAGTCGATTGCTCGAGTTCTGGGATGGTGCCCAGTTAACATCAAGACATGTAGCTCGCGTAAGGAACTGCCCCGGCATAGCGATCAAAAAATGCCGTACCGTAATGCGCCAAGGTAATTCAATTCAATTTCTTTTTCTTGTGGAGAAAGACTCGCCCACCGCTTGGTTTCTTCAGCCTCTGCGGCTTCGTTGGATTTCTGCCAATCCTTTAACATATCTCGCATACGACGGCGCTGGGGATCCATCTTTCCCATCACCTCATTCATTTGGCGCAGTCGTAAAACAAGGGTTTTCATAAATTTGATGGCTTGTCCAGGATTATCCTGAATTGAAACCATGAAATCGTCGTATGAAGTCACCACGCATTCTGTATCAGTCACCGCTTTGATGGTGGCTGAGCGGGGACCTGGTTCAAGTAGACTCATTTCACCAAATACTTCACCTTCGCCGAGGCTTGCAACCGTTTTGGCTTTGCTGCCTTCACCGATAATGACTTCGACAGAGCCTGTCGTAATGAGAAACGCGCTATTGCCTTCCTCTCCTTCCCTTAGGATCACATCGCCAGCTTTGTATTGATTTTTTTGCATTTTTTATCCTTAAACGTTAGCAATCTAATTTCTAAATAGTAGATCAATTCGGTTGATGTTTGGAGTCTTTTTTCGCTAAAGTCGCTAAATTGTAGCGACATATAATCGTACAGATTTCTCGTCAAGCAATATTGAGGAACGTCTGAATAAATACACTTGAACGTGAAGTCGAAGACTTATTCAGACCTTACTTAATTGCAGAGCCTTTCAACTTTTCTTAGGTTAGATCAGCAATTGATTTTTTTCTGATTTCTTCAAACTTTAACGCCAGAGCATGAGGACTGACGAATTTTATGTGTTTTAAAAAAGCAAGACGACCTTCAGTGCTTTTTACGATATCGGACTTCGATGAACTACTATTTTTAAGCTCCTCTGCTAGGCGAGCACTAAGTTTCAGACCTTTGGTTGGAAGAGAACTAGAAAATAAATCAGCCTCTACTAATAGCATCGCTAATTTACTTTCATGATCATTCACTCGATTAGCTAAATTTTTATGAAGTTGTAAATAATCATCTGGATGGGTCGCTAATATCCAAGGTGTCAATCTATCAATAATAGATTTTTTTAAATCATCATTTAAATTTTCTCTTGTTAAAAAAAGCTCAAGCATACGAAGACTATTTTTTTCAATCTCCAGCGGAGTCTTATTAATAAGTCCTGGATGATAAAAGTCGTGTGCGATCGCAGCCAATAATAATAACCATTTCTCCTCAGTGGAGCATAACCATGTATTTGAATCACTGTTTAGAGTTAAGTTTTCTTCTTGCATGAGTAAGCAAGAAATAACTAAACAAACATCTTTAAAATGTAGTCTTGAATGATAGGCAGGTTCAACCTGAATCCTTGCAAGAGAATCAATTTCCTTTGCTAAATCTAAGCAAAGGGTCTTGTACGGATTGTTATGATAGTCGAGAGATCTCCAAAATGGAGAATTCAAAATTTCGGCTATAGTCAAAAAAAAACTTTCGCCGTTCAAGTCTGTGTCATCAAGGATTTCTTCAAATTCATTGAAAGATATTAATGATTTCCCTGGTGTTAATAGACTGTCAATCATTAAGGCTGATTTTCTCATATGGTTCAAGACTCTTTGTCGCAGTTATTCCCGAATATATAATTTTTCTTGAGGTTTTGTTCATTCCATTTTATTATATATCGTATCAAGAAGATTTGTTTTCTTTAATTTAAATTTATTCTGCATAAGTCGATCGACTGGAGTTATTTGCGATTACTGGCCATCACACCACAGACGCAAATAAGATGATCATAAAAATCTGACGTGATTATTAGTTTGTTCAAATCTTAGTTGCATTGCAGCAATTGAGCGCTTCTAGGTGCTAATCAAGGAGCAAACGACTATCAAAGTCATCCCAACGCTACAATGGCAAAAAAGTAACCTGGTGATATTCAACATGCTAAAAAGACGTTTCAGGTTAAGGCCGAGTATGGTTATGCTCTTTACGGGTCTGGCCTTACCGTTTCTCGCAGCGATTATTGCACTGACCTTTGTAACGACCAATAAAGCCGTCATAACAACCTCTAAAGACATTGTTGACAGGTTTAATAATCAAATTGTGAGAGAGGTCCAGTTTACGCTTGACCCAGCGATCTCTTTAACTCGAAGCGTAGCAGCTTTGGCGGAACGAGACCCCGAGTTTTTTAGAGGCGATAATGCCTGGTATCAATTGCATACCCATCTTCTTCAGTCGTCTGAGTTTTTGAGTTCATACATCGGGTTTGAGGACCAATCGTTCCGAGCCGTCTACCATGCCAAAGAAGGTATTAATTTCTTTGATAAACCAACTCCAAAACAAGCCAAATTTGCTTTTATTGAACTCAACAATGCATCGCAAAAAAATTCTATAAGAGATGTTTTCTTTAAAGATGCTAACGATCAATTCATTGAGCGGGTTAACGTAGAAACAAGCTATAACCCAACAATCCGCCCCTGGTACCAAGCTGCACTTAAACAAAAAAAATCAATTATTTATGGTCCCATCCTGGATGCAATTACAGGGCACATTGAACTGACTTTTTCAACACCCGTTATCGTGAATGACCGCGTAACAGCGGTTGCTTCGATAGATATGTCACTAGATTCCATTCAAGATTTTTTAAATAGCAACCGCATTAGCAAAAATGCGATAAGTCTCATACTTGACTCACAGAACAGGGTAGTTGTTTCATCAGAGCCACAAAAGCAAGGTAGCGGTCAAGCACAGGGTATCGGTCAAGTCACTGATTTGGCGAGTGATCTACCCAAACGAGCCTTACTTTCACTCCCCTCAAGTCAATACCTTGGCGCATTTCGTTTTAAAAATGATGATGGCAGCATAAATTACATGGCCAGCATGAGTAAGATCAATCTCAAGGCACCCGTAGATTGGCGAGTTTTAAGCATTGCGCCAGCACAAGATTTTTTAACGGATATTTCCGATAACAATCGTTTTATTGCAGTGATTGGTGTGTTGGCACTTTTAGCTCAGTTGCTTGTCATCTATTTTATGTCCGTGCGTATCGCTCGGCCACTTGAACAGCTGGCCCTTCAAGTTGATAATATCGAACAGCTCAAAGTGTCAGAAGGGGTGGCATTACCGCATTCATTCTTTTACGAAATTGATCGGTTAACCAAATCGATTGACAAGATGCGTAAGGCGATAGCCGCTTTCGCAGTCTTTGTACCCGTAGATCTTGTACGCGGTCTGCTCAAGTCAGAGCAGAAGCTTGAATTGGGTGGGCACAGTCGGTTTCTGACCATTATGTTCTGTGATCTAGAAGGGTTCTCAACTCTGAGCGAAAACAGCCCATCACAAACACTTTTGCTTCGTGTTTCTAGGTATCTAGAAGTCGCAACACGCTCCATCAATGAAGAAATGGGTACCGTAGATAAATTTATTGGCGATGGTGTCATGGCATTTTGGGGCGCCCCCAATACCCTTGAAGATCATGCTTTCAGAGCCTGCGCTGCCGCACTTAAGATTCAAGCGAGAATGGATTTGATTAACCAAGAGTGGAAGGATCAAGGTCTACCCCCATTAAAAGTTCGAATTGGTATTCATTCTGATGTCGTGCTTGTCGGTAATATTGGCTCACACGAACGCATGTCTTATACAGTGATGGGTGATGGCGTCAACGTGGCAGCGCGTTTAGAAGGTGTAAACAAGGATCTTGGAACTCGAATTTGCGTCAGTAAAGCAGTCGTCAGAGAGGCTGGAGAAAGGCTAAACCTGCGCAAGCTTGAAGATGTGACTGTTAAGGGTCGAAAATCGATTGTCGAAGTTTATGAACTGTTGGGCCTTGAGCCTACAGACCCAAATCGATAAAAGCTTTGTGGGAGTTGGAGCATGATTTTAGAATATAAGGAACTTTCACGTCGTGGCGTGTTGAGGTTTCTTGTAGGTGCAAGTAGTACGCTTTTTTTTGGCTTTAAAACCTCTTCAAGCTCAGCAAAGTTATTGAGTTCGGAAGATTCCCTCCCGCCGTCGGATCCAACCAAGATTCCTGGGCTAACCGGTATTGAGGAGAATAAGGCTGCGCTTGAAGGCGGAGGCTATGCGTGGTCACGGCAAAGGGCGATGCAATTTGGTGAAGTATGTCGCACCACCTTCGGTGGTGAAGACGCGGTACTGTTGACCGGCGAAAATGGAATACGAGCCTTTTATAACAGTGACTATGTTTCTCGTGAACAGGGCAAGACGGCTGCTGATTTAGCCTTTCTGAGTGATGGTAGAACAAAGGTTGTCCCAGCCATGGATGGTCCTGCCTTCATTAAACGAAAGTCAAATTTGATGACTTTGGTGTCAACGCAGGCATTTGAGCAATACATACCTCAAGTCAATGCAGTGATGGCTGAATTTGTTCGACGTTGGTCTCAAGCAGGTGAGTGTGACCTGCGTTTGGAAGCTCCTCAAATGGCCTTTTTATCCTCGAGCACCATTATTACGGGAGCCCCGGGTCGGGCTGAAGATGCCAGGGCTTATCAGGAGTCACTCCTTGGTTTCCGGGGTGTTGATCCAATGAATAAGCTAGTATTTCGTGATCAGCTTTTGAGTTGGTATCGCGATTCCTTGATTTTGCAGCGTCAGAAAACGCCGGAGCAGGCCAAAAGCAACATGATCGGGATTCTTGCTCATCAAACGGGATTGACCGATGATGAAATCATTGCTGAGACTCAGCATCTGTTTGTTGGCTCTTCCGGCGTATGGATTATCAGTTTGACAGCTTTGGCTTTGTTAAGTCAGTTTCCAGAACTTATGCGTCAGGCGCGCAAGGAAGTCCAAAGCTTCGCTGAAATTCCAACACTTGACCAACTCAATCAGGCTAAATTCCTACAAGCCTTGATAGAAGAAGTGACCCGCTGGACACCGATTATCAACACGCAGACAGGCCGATCTCTTCAGGATTTTTCTGTGAATGGATATATTATCCCTAAAGGAACCTTGCTGGTTGCTGGGTTGTATGCAACAAACCATCAACCTAAGGTGTTTCCAGAACCTGATCAGTTCAACGTTCGTCGTCCTGAAGAGATCAGTCAAGCAATGGGAAAAGGTGCTTGTCCGATGTCCAAGTGCTTGCCGTATGGCTTTGTCGCTTTTGGTGGTGGCGAGGATCGCAGAACCCAGCATCGTTGCCTGGGAGAGGAGTTGCTGTCGGTGTCTGTGAAACTATTCTTGGGCCAGACTTTGCGTCATCATGATTGGATTTTAACGAATTCTGATGAAGTCAAAAAAGTTCCAGCCCCTTACATGTCGCCCCGCATGTTGATGAAAATCACGAAACGGAGTTCAGGACACGAATGATTAGACGCGGACAATTTTTGAAGATAAGATTGAGATCAATCTCTATAAATTGATCGTCTGTGGAACGCGCAACGCCAGTAGGCATGTCAACGTTATTCAAGAAGTGCCCAGCCAATTGAACCGCTTCAGTACTATTTGATGCTTGGTAAGCGAACTGCTTGAGACAGTCCCATCAAACCGCCACCCTGTCCATGCTCTGTTACGTTTGTGCCGTTTACTGAGACAGAGGGTGTTGCAGTAGCGGTAAGTGATAAATAGTTTCTAACATTATCGACAAGCGCCAGGCGACTCTGGTTCGATAATGGACCACTGAATTTGAAATGGCCGGACTTGTTTATATCTGTTCCAGTACAAGTCAATTGTTCCAGTTTCGGTTGCTTGTTGTATGTATTGATTAAGACTATCAGTGAGCTGATCTGGTTGTGATAAATCAAGAACAATCAATGCACCGCATTTTTTTAATATATCTGGAGTAATAGCAGGCGCTAGCCTGGCAACGCCGTAGGGCATGACCAAAGGTTGATCGCGAGACATCACTGAAGAAATCCCTGCGGTCCATGTTTCACCAATGACCACTTTGAGTGGCCCACGCTTTTTAGCATCCCAAACTTGATCGATTAACACACCTTGCGCAGCAGCCGGATAATTTGCTCGACCGGTTTTATTAAATACGTCAATGAGGACGCCGTAGTAAAGGCCATATCCAAAGGCAATCGCGATATTGATCGTGAGGCCGATACGGACGACACGCTGTAATAAGAGTGAAGAGTCGAGTTTAGGAAGGAAACGCAGCGCATACAAACCGATCAGCACAAAATATGCGGTCCCCCAGTTTGCATTCAAATTAACCCAAAAAGCGCCTAGTACAGAAGTCACAAGCATCGGTCCGTATGCTGTAAAAGAAACATAGCGGCTCTCAGCTGTAATGTCAGTATGGTATCCAAAGGAAAAAGTAGTGTCCTTGTCGCGTTTAAATAAGTGATTCACGACACAAACAGTCACGATAAGAGGTGAAAGTTTACCTAATTGACTCAGAATAAATTTTCCAACTTCCACGAAATGATTCGTATCTGTTTGCAATTGCTGTTGCATATAGCGGATAGGTGGTGCATCTGTTCGTATCAACCATTCTATGTGTGGGACCATGGCGAGTGCACCAGCAATAATAGCAATGACCACACCGGTGAGTGCACGTTTGTTATGTGCGCGTTGATCACATAACAGCCAAATGCCCATGACAGCAATCCAAATGCCTGCAGCGTATTTCGTCAATAAACAGACTGCGCCTACTAATCCTAATAACACCCATCTCCACCATTGTTGTTGTTGAACAGCCAATAAAGCAGCCAATAAAAACAGAGTAGTCGGGAAAAGTTGGATTAGGTTTGGATTGACTTGCAGTCCGTTTATGTTGTGATAAACAACCACGCTCGTTAAAACGACTGCCATGAGCGCACGTGCAGGCGTTGAAATCAACAGAGCAATTCGCCAAACAATCAAGAGCATCAGAGCAATATTGACCACACCAGCAAGGTAGGTGACCCACATCGCCCGCTCAAATAATTCAACAAAAAAATGTAACCACCAGGTACTAATTGGACCGAACTTTGGATATCCCCAGTCAAAATATTGCAGCCAACTGAGTTCTTCTATGTTGTCTTTATGCGGAGCTGTTCGGCTCACAACTGCAATGACAAACCATAGAACGCTAAGAAAAAAGATATATGCCTGAGTGATGAAAGCAAGTTGGCGGTGGTTATTAATATCTAATTTATTTAAACCAAACATTGATTATCCAATAAAGCATGCAAAAGATTTGATGAACTATTAAGTCAGCAACTTCCATATATACTCATGCATGAATATTTCAACATGGTGAAAAATGAATGAGGCAGCCTAATCTGTATGAGGTCAATACAAAAAAGACAGCTTTTCTTGAGTCATGTTGAAGTAATGTCTCGCTATGTTTAAATATCTTTTCGTACTCTTTTCTTCGAATACTATGGCCTTAAGACGAACACGTCCTAAGGCCTTTTTTGGAAAAATTACTTTAATAGTTCTGCTGTTAAATCATTTTTCGGGTACGGTAACTTGTCAATGAGCCACGTTTTTGATTTTCCAGATTTAAAGACCTGATTGAGATCAATCTCTATAAAGTTTGTACGATTTGCATAGTTGGTGATCTTCATGCGGTTGTTGTTCAAATCTTTCAGATTGACCCATTGTGTGTAGTCGGAAAAAACTTGCTTACCATCTGTAGAGCGCGCAACGCCAGCAGGCATGTCAACGTTATTCAAGAAGTGCCCAGCCAATTGAACCGCTTCAGTACTATTTGATGCTTGGTAAGCGAACTGCTTGAGATAGGCTTGTCTGACAAAACGGGAAGGTGGGGTGTAATCTGCGGACAGTCCCATCAAACCGCCACCTTGTCCAAGCTCTGTCACGTTTGTGCCGTTTACTGAGACAGAGGGTGTTGCAGTAGCGGTAAGTGATAAATAGTTTCTAACATTATTGAGGTGCCAGTCATAGGTTGGTGCGTTGGTCAATACGCCCACTACATTTTCATGAATCACCATTTGACCTTTCACAAACTCGACGATGATGCTGTCACCGGTTCGATCTGTTAAGACGTAATGTATCCAGGGAGGCGTTGGGATACCTTTGACTTCACTTGGGTCATACCAAACTTTATATTTTGGAATTTCAGTGCGCAGTTCTTTGACTGATCCAAACATGCCTAAGATAAATCCTCCAAAATTAATCACAGAAACATAGTTTTTATCTTTGGGAGTAACGGTTTGGTACTCAGTAAAACCAGGTAAAAAATTTCCACTGATTGCCAAGCCCGCCTCATTTTGTCCCTCTAGATATGCGGGCGAACCCTCTAAAACTCCAGGGGAAACTCCAACGAAAGCGTACTTGCTAGATAAGTTTGTTGCAGGTAGTTTCATTGAAGCGGGCGCAGTCAATGAAATGCTTGTTCCCTTTGGATTTGCAGTGATCTCCCATTTCATGTCAAAAGCCCACTCCATGGTCCTTCCTGCAACAACAGAGCCATCTTTTGCGATGACATTAACGGCCGTACATGCATTGCCTATCAATGGAGTAAAAGCGAAGGTCGTGGCAACGAATGCCGCGACTAATTTTTTGATCATTTGTTGTTTCATAGGTAAGCCTCGGTCTAGGGTGCATAAAAAGGTTCAATCGCAATTTGAATTGAATCTGAAAGATGGAACGGAAACTCAAGAAAACTTTTTGCTAGAGTTTAAGTTGTAGGTTCCAGTACGCTTGAAGCAGTTCTTGGCCGCTCCGTTTTTAATTCTGTTGTTGCAGTTGCTTTTTACGTTTTTAATATACTCCCATAAACGTCTGTTGCAAGGAGTGGATCAAATTTCTCTTATATTAAATCGCCTTATTTATCAAGAATCATCGCGCCGCTGCCACTCTCGCTTTAAAATGTAAAAAATAGTATTAGCGGTT
>Ga0247843_1002175_pt1 | contig 36774 bp, 34 predicted proteins | sample LaCruzMarch2017__FD_192420 | JGI IMG/M metagenome (GOLD analysis project Ga0247843, IMG submission 192420) | Freshwater microbial communities from meromictic Lake La Cruz, Castile-La Mancha, Spain - LaCruzMarch2017_8m | ecosystem: Environmental > Aquatic > Freshwater > Lake | place: Spain... | reverse complement strand
TCGGTGCAAACTTTTGTTTAGACCGTATTTACCAAGGCGGTGAGGCCTACTGTATTCACAACCCAGCGACGGGGCGTGAACTCACCATGCCCCACGCTTTAGAAAAAGCCCCAAGCCCTAGAAAAATCGTTGTGGTTGGTGCGGGACCATCAGGACTTGAAGCGGCGCGGGTTGCGTCAGAGCGCGGACACCACGTTGTAGTTTTAGAAGCCGCGTCCAAACCCGGCGGGCAGATTCGATTAACCGCATTAAGCCAGCGGCGCAAAGAGATGATCAGCATCATCGACTGGCGCATGTCTCGCTGTGAAGAACAAGGGGTTTCATTTCGCTTTAATACCTTGGCTGATCCATCCACCGTCTTGGCAGAGAAACCCGATGTTGTCATCATCGCCACGGGCGGTTTGCCGCACACGGAGGTATTGAGCGCAGGCAACGAATTGGTGGTTTCGGCTTGGGACATTTTGAGTGGCGACGCCAAGCCTGGAAAAAATGTACTTTTGTACGACGACGCCGGAGACCACGCCGCCCTACAAGCCGCCGATGTGATCGCGCAAACTGGTGCCACCTTAGAAGTCATGACACCCGACCGCAGCTTCTCGCCGGAAGTCATGGCGATGAACTTGGTGCCGTATATGCGCAGCTTGCAAAAACTAGACGTCACCTTCACCGTCACCTTCCGTCTTGAATCCGTTGAACGCCATCCCACGCAATCGGGCAAGTTGCTTGCCGTATTGGGAAGTGACTACGGCGGCGTTCACAAAGAACGTGTGGTGGACCAGGTCGTTGTGAACCACGGCACGCTGCCGCTGGAAGACCTGTACTTTGATCTCAAACCCATGTCAAGCAATGAAGGTGCAGTGAATTACACCGATCTAATTGCAGGCAAACCGCAGACCGTTCAATCCAACAAAGGCGGCAAGTTTCAACTCTTTCGCATTGGCGACGCTATTTCTGCACGCAATACGCATGCTGCTATTTACGATGCTTTACGGTTAGCTAAAGACTTGTAATTTTTCGTACTTATTACAAAGGGATAGCAACACGGTACTGCTGCTGGGTCAATGCCTTTTTGTACCAGCTCCATGCTTCCTCAAAGGCTTTCCACTCCAAGTCAATGGCTTGGTCTGTGGGCAAGTCACTCCCGTTTAAAAAGTGGCTGGCTTGGTCGATGCCAAAGCAATGGCTTTGGGGAACCTGGCGTGATTTGAGTGGGGCGGCGTAGCCCCATACGTTTTCAAAACAAAAACGGCGTAAACCACTTTCATACAAACGGTGGGTTTGTTCCATGATGGGTAAGCGCCCTTGCCCCATAGGAACGCCTTGCACCCACAAATTTCCCCATGCGTGTTCAGGGCCGACAACGACCACGTGGTCTTTGACGTGCACAGTGCTCACAAAAGGCGCCATAGCCTCCAAAGCGTCGAGGGGCTCCTCGCCGACCATCTGCGAGTTGCCGTAGTCATAGAGTGCGCGAACCAGCGGGTGATTGACTTGGCTCAAAATATCAGCAATCACTTCACCTTGAAAGTCTTCGTGATTTTCAAAAACTAGCTTGATGCCAGTGCTCTCTAACTTAGGGATCGCTCCGCGCAAGTCTTCGACCGTTTGGGTAATCTGACTTTGCAAAGGCGGCAGGTATTTGGTGTAAACCCGCAAGCACTCGGCGTTGACTTTGCCCGCAACGTCGAGCATCTTCAATAAATTATCCAAGCGCGTGTCACTGGTATCGATTTCGCATCGCATGTCACTTTCAACAAGTGCATCTTTCACTTTCTCAAAATGGGCATCCGTCGTGCCGCCCAGGTCGCGGTATCCCGGGCCATTGGCTGAGATGTTGACGCCCGTAAAGCCTTGCGCTTTTGCCAACGCGATAAAACTAAACACATCAAAATCAGTGCGGTACTTGAACTGAAACCGCAGACTAAAGCTGTGGATGTGCATTTCAATAGCTTTCACATTGTCCTCGCGATTGGAAGTGTGTATTTGCATCATTGATTTTCAAGCAAGTGATTGAGGTAATCCAACTCTGCGCTTAAGGCTTGGCTGTAGAGCGCAGCGACCACTGGCTCCGAAGCTTGTAGATGCGTGATTCGGTAAGCGCAATACGCAGCGAATCGAAAATGGTGGTAGACCTGAACCAAAGGGAGCCGACCCTTCATCGCATCCACATCGGAACTTGCACTCTGCGCTTGGAAATAGGACTGGAAAAAGTGCTGAATGCTCTCATCAGCCAATGGCTCGCAATGGTAAAGGATTTGCATTGCGGGAGATGCAAACGTAAACACATCCTGTAACGGATCTCCTAAGCCCGGACATTGCCAGTCAATCAGACACGGGCCCGCGTCGCCGACGATGATGTTTCCGGGGCCGCAATCGGTATGCACCAACGCCGGTGCGCATGGAACAGTGCGCGGGCAATCCGCCAATGTTTGTTTTAAATGCTCCAACGGGCCGAGCAGTGTTTCATCGCACTTTCTCAACATGGTGAGGCTATGTGCAAAAAGTTCTTGAGGGCTTTGGGGAAGCAGTCGAAAGCTATTTTTAGCATTCACATCGATGGGCATACGGTGAACACGTGCCAACAATTCAGCGACATCCTTGGTACATTTTTCTGCGTTCTGTGGATCCAATTGCCAAGGCAAGCCCGCTACGTAGCTATACAACAAAATATCCCCTGCGGGGGTTTGCGGCAAGTATGCAATAGGCTCAGGGGCACAAGTACTGCCTTGAAGGTAACTGAGCGCAGCCGCTTCCGTATCCGGCATGACGGGGAACATGGGGTTGGCCACGCCTTTGAAAAACTGCTTGATCACCATCAGTTTCTCGCCGACCTGAAGGCGGTACACCTGATTCCAAAATCCACCAGTGAGAAGTTTTAAATCGCTGACAGCTACCGTGTTCGAGAGAAAACCCTCATCGGCCAGAACCGTCAATAAAAAAGCGCGCTGTTCGGCACTGTCTTTTGAATCAGACATCTGGGCTTTTCCCGATCACTGGTATCGCGTACTGCTCTAACTGGGTGAGGAGCGGGGTGTCCACCTCCACACCAGACGCCATGGCCAGATTCATATGGCTGTGTCGACCAGCGCCCGGGACACGAGCACCCTCTTGGACTTCAATCGCTTGCATTAACTGGAACATACGCGCGTCAAAGCCCGGCGCAAACGCAGCTGGGTCGATCGCAATAAAACACTGGCCCACGCCGGGAGGGCCGCCCGTATCGTCTAAGAGTGAGCTGGCTTGCTGTGACCAGTGGGCGCCGCCTAAGCCAGCGGCCAAAATTTCAACAATCAAGGCCAAGCCGTAGCCTTTGTGTCCGGCCGCTGGGGCCATGAGACCCTCTAACGCTTCTTTGGGGTCGGTGGTAGGAAGGCCTGCAAGATTCATCGCCCATCCCGCTGGAATGGGGCCGCCTTTCTTGGCAGCTTCAATCACATTGACTCTCGCCGTGGCGGTGCTGGACATATCAAGAACCACAGGGCCCACGTCTTCGCCTGTGGCATTGCGCGGGCGCGGCGATCCAAATCCTAAGGGGTTGGTTCCAAACACCGCTTGGTTCCCGCCTAAAGGAGCCATCATGGCCGAGGCGTTGGCGAAAGCCAAATTCACCAAACCTTCCAAGGCCAAACGCCGTATAAACCAGCCCAAGACGCCCGCGGAATAGGAGTTGTGGATGCTCATTACCGCCACCCCTTGGCTGCGCACCATGGTTAAAAAATCAGGCAGTGCATCGATAAACGCCGTATGCGAAAAGCCTGCGTCTGCGTTGACGAGCAAAGCAGAAGGTGCCGTTTTTCGCCAACTGGCTTGGGCATCGCCATGGATCTTGCCGCAACGCAAATGTGCGCAATAGGTGGGTAAGTAGGCCAGACCCACATTGCGGATGCCTTCGGCTTCGGCCTGTGCAATCGATTGCGCAACAGTGCGAGCATGGTGAGCGCTGGCTCCGCTTGCGCTTAAGGCCCGGTGTGCGAGTTGCTCAATGTCTTGGAGTTGTAAAACAGGCATAGGGTAGGTGCCCTCCTCAAGGGTATCTTGTTAAAAAAGTGGGTGCTAATTCACACGAAGGATACCTTGAAATCTACTTCCGCAAGACGGCCGTATCAGCCGCAAGTTGGGTGATTTTTGCCCAATCGCCTTTTGCTATTGCGTCAGCCGGAACCAACCACGATCCACCCACACACACCACATTGGACAGAGCTAAAAATTCAAACGCATTTTGAAGACTCACCCCGCCTGTTGGGCAAAACCGAACATCAAAAAACGGGCCACTCCAGGCTTTGAGCATGGCGGGTCCTCCGGCTTGCATGGCGGGGAAAAATTTGAGTTCGGTAAAACCATCTTCTTGCGCCATCATGATTTCGCTGCCCGTTGCCACACCTGGTAACAAGGCCAAGCCCAGATCACGGCAGGCCTGTCCAACTACGCTGGTGTAGCCCGGACTCACCGCAAAACGAGCGCCAACATTAGCAGCCGCTTGGGCGTCTACCTTGTTTCGAACGGTACCCGCCCCAACCACAGCTTCTGGAACATGCTTGGCAATCGCCTCAATACAGGCCAAGGCTTGAGGCGTGCGCAAGGTGACTTCCAACATCCGCACGCCGCCAGCCACCAAAGCGCGGGCCATCGGCACTGCGTGCGCCAGGTCGTTTAACACGATCACTGGAATGACAGGGGCGTCCTGCATGACTTGCAAGGCGGTGAATTTTTCGGTCATGGGGTGCTCCGCAAAAACGATGAGAAATATGGGTGATGAATCACAACCAGCTGCATGCGCCTTCTTCGGCGGTGAGTGCGTTGCGCCGCATGCCAGCAAACAATTCCCGGCCCATGCCTTGCGCTTTGGATGCTTTTAATACCGCTGGCAGCGTCGCAGCTACTCGAGCGTCCCATTGCGTTGGTGAAACCATGACTTGCAAAGTACCTGTGAGGGCATCCAAACGAATCACATCGCCGTCTTGCAACTTCGCCAACGGACCGCCCGCGGCCGCTTCGGGCGACACATGAATAGCAGCGGGCACCTTGCCCGATGCGCCACTCATGCGCCCATCGGTCACCAAAGCCACCTTAAACCCCTTGCCTTGCAAAATGGCCAATGGGGGCGTGAGCTTGTGCAGCTCTGGCATTCCGTTGGCCTGCGGACCTTGCCATCGCACCACGCAAACCACATCGCGGTTGAGTTCATTGGCGCTGAAAGCTTGGTGCAATGCTTCTTGCGAATCGAAAACACGGCACGGCGCCTCGATCACGTGGCGGTCATCGGGAACCGATGACACCTTGATCACGCTGCGTCCTAAATTGCCCTCGAGCAGCTTTAAACCGCCACTGGCGCTAAAGGGCAAACGCGCAGGGCGAACGACGGTGTCATCTTTGCTGGCACCAGTCTCATGCCAAGTTAAAACGCCGCCAGTTGCAGTTGGAACACGTGTGAATTCACGCACACCGCCAGGGCGAACGGTCAAGACATCGGCATGCATAAACCCTGCGTCCAGCAATTCACGGATCACGAAACCCGGCCCACCTGCGGCTTGAAATTGGTTCACATCCGCGCTTCCATTGGGATAGACACGACTTAGCAAGGGAACGATATCGGAGAGCGCGGAGAAATCATTCCAATCAATCACGATGCCCGCAGCGCGGGCCACTGCCACCCAGTGAATCAAATGGTTGGTCGATCCGCCTGTTGCTAATAAAGCCACCATGGCGTTGACGATACAACGTTCATCGACGATTTTTCCAATAGGCGCAGATTGCAAAACCGTTCGGGTGGCTTCGCGCGTAAGCTCATTTCGAATATCAGCCCCAGGGTTCACAAACGACGTTCCCGGAACATGCAAACCCATCGCTTCCAACAGCATTTGGTTGCTGTTGGCGGTTCCGTAAAACGTACACGTGCCCTCCCCGTGGTAGGCCGCTGATTCTGCTTGGAGCAGCTGTGCACGCCCGACCAACCCCAAGGTAGCTTGCTCACGCACTTTGGCTTTTTCGTTATTGGACAGTCCCGATGTCATGGGGCCGGCAGGAACAAAAACAGTGGGCAGATGGCCGAAATGCAAGGCACCAATCAACAGGCCAGGAACAATTTTGTCGCAAACGCCAAGCATCAAGGCGCAGTCAAACACATCATGGCTCAGTGAGATGGCCGTTGCCATGGCGATGGTATCGCGGGAAAAAAGGCTGAGCTCCATTCCTGGCGTGCCTTGCGTGACACCGTCACACATTGCAGGAACTCCTCCAGCCACCTGGGCCGTCGCCCCGAGTTTTCGGGCTTCTTGCTTGATGATGTCGGGGTAATGCTGCAGCGGCGCGTGAGCAGAAAGCAAATCGTTGTAGGCGTTCACGATGCCAATGTTGGGAGCACGCTCGGCCACCACTTGAATCGCATCCAGGGCCGTTGCGCGCCCTTTATCGGACGGCTCCATTGCGGCAAACGCATGGGCCACGTTGGCACATCCCAGGCGTTGAGCGCCTGGTGGGCGCTTAGCCATGACTTCTACTTGCGCTAGGTAAGCACTGCGGGTTGACACACTGCGAGCGCGAATACGCGCGGTAACAGCCAAAACCTGCGGGTGCATGGGTACAGCGGGATTGGAGTTCAGCATGGGCGCTACCTGTTAGAAAAATTCAAAAGAACACCATGTAACAAAATTACATGGTGAATGGTAACTTGAAAACTGCACTTGAACAGTGTCCTGAGTTACGAGCGGGTTACCGAAATCAATCCCTATACTTAAGGCATGACTTCCCTAGCCGACCTTCGTAAAAGCTATGAGCGCGCTGAACTTAATGAAGACGCCTCGCACGCCAACCCATTGGACCAATTTAGCCAATGGATGAACGAAGCCATTGCCGCAGAAGTACCCGAGCCCAATGCCATGACCTTGGCAACTGTGGGCAGCGATTTGCGGCCCTCGACCCGGGTTGTTCTCATCAAAGGCTTTGATGAAAAGGGAATTGTTTGGTACACCAATTTTGAGAGCCGCAAAGGAAAAGAACTCGCTGGTAATCCATTTGCCGCATTGCAGTTTCATTGGGTAGAACTCGAGCGCGTGGTGCGTATTGAAGGCGTTGTCGAAAAAGTCAGTGATGCAGAGGCGGATGCCTACTTTCACAGCCGCCCTTTGGATTCACGCATCGGGGCCTGGGCTTCGCCACAAAGTGAAGTCATCAGTGGGCGCACGGTATTGGTCACTAACGCAGCCAAATTCGCCGCACAGTTTTTACTCAACCCACCCCGACCACCGCATTGGGGCGGCTATCGACTTCAACCTGATAACTGGCAGTTTTGGCAAGGCCGAAAAAGCCGGCTCCACGACCGACTGCGCTACCGCCAACAAGCACAAGGCATTTGGGTTCGAGAGCGCTTGGCGCCTTAAATCGCTTTAACGAATTACTTGACCGCCACCGCATCCGTCATCCGGTAATACATCCCGTAAGGATCATCAGCGAGAACGGCAAACCGACCTTCTACAACTACGGCTTCTAAAGAGTATGGAACGGGCGTTTTGGTGCGTACTTCCACCATGCTTTCTGGTCCACCTGGCAGGCAAAAAGAGCAGGTTAATGGCACTGAGCTAATTAAAAAGTGTTTTTGCTTTTCGCCTGGATCCAGCGGCATCATGAAACCTTGAATGCGCTGGCTTTTTTGATTCAACGCTTGGAGTTGCGGATTAAAAACTGGAAGTACTCGGTTCTTCACCGTTTTGGTTTTTACATCTGTCAGCATGGACCAAGGCAGCACATCTGACCGTGCCACCAAAGGTGCGAAAGGGCTGTTAGGACTGTGAACCCCAGCGCCAGTGCCTGCCGGAGTACCTGTATTGCCATTACCTAGAGGCGAGCTTAACTGGGTTTGCGCGCCCACAGTCTGCGACCCGAGTACAAAGGCAAGCACCAAAGGAGCGATGCCTAAAAGCAAAAATACAAAACGCGCGTGAGTCATAGCGTTGTCCGATTTAATGTTGGTGTTTCATGCCGCAAAACTTGCCTATGGCTAATCCTTTGCAAGCTGCCTGAAGTTCTTTTTCACACACTGCATCTTTCTTTCCAGCCTCCAAGCATTTTGCAGCACCTTCGTGCGCTGCGGCCATAGCGCGGTGGCGCGCAATATCTTCTTTGAGTTCTTTGTCACCGTGAGTTTCAGCAGCGAAACCCATGGCAGACACCAGCGCTAAAGACCACAAAAAATTCACTTTTTTCATATTTTTACCTCGATTGAAGAAGTTGAAGAACATTTGACCGATAGGCTTCAAGCGCCGGCAATAACGCCGCTCCCAAAGAAACCCCCAGTGCCAAACAGGGCACCACTGCGAGCTCCATGGGCCACGCTAGCCCGCCCAGAAGCAAAGAATTATCCAAGCCTAAAAACCAGCCCAGAAGACCAACAAATGCCTGGCCCAGTAACACACCAACGACCGAGGAAACCAAGCCAAGCCAAAGGGCCTCCGTCAAGAGCAAAGCTGCGATCTTGGTGGGCGGTGCGCCCAGCATACGCAAGAGCGCCAAGTCTGCGCGTCTTTCCCGAACCGCGGTCCAAAGCGCAATAAAAACACTCAAGCCTGCCGTTAAAAGAAGCATGCCAGCGAAGGCACGCAGAACATCCGTTCCCAAGCCCAGCATGTGCAATAGGCGGCTGATTTCTAAGGCAGGGGCTGCCGCCTGCATCTCAGTCGTCGTGTTGACCCAGCGCGGAAAACTCATGGCAGCCAAGGGACTGGTATATCGCACCAGAGCCATGGTGACTTCGCGTTCTTCTTCCATTGCGGCGCGGTCTTCCTCATCTACGGCCGTATAGTCTTCGTGGACTTTCCACACCGATGCGGTATCCGTCACGATTAAGCGGTCTAGCACGCTGCCACTGGGCGCAAGAATTCCCACGATGGTGTATGCGTTTTCACCATGGGCATGGCCCCCAGCGCCTAAGCCATGCGACCCCACAAAAGATTGGCCGATTACTAGACCCAGTTTTCGCGCAACCGTGGCGCCTACGACCACTTCCATGGGCTTGTCCCATAACCTGCCCTGCGCCAGCTCTGCTTGGTAATGTTGGATATAAGCATGCGAACTTCCAACGATGCGATAGCCTTGAAAGTTGTCTCCCAAACTGATGGGGATGACTTCAGCCACCAGCGGATTTTTTTGCAATGCCTTGACTGCACTTAAGGGCACGTTACCAGGGGGTACATCCAAATGCAGAACGCCTGACAAGATCAACTGCATCGGGCTTCCCTTGGCTCCAACGACGGCATCGATACCGGCCAAGTCTCGGTCAAAAGCGCGCTCCACATGGTTTGATACCAACAACAAAAAGGCAATGGAAGCCAAGCCCAAACTCAACAAAAGCACATTCAAAGTAGCGGCCATGGGTCGCGCCCACAAGTACCGCCATGCAAACACCAGCGTTCTCATACGCTCACCTGCGGGCTTGAACCTGTGAGGTTTAAACGCTGCATGCTCTGTGATGCGCCCAACAAGGACTGTTGATTGATCACCGCTTCTACCCGCGCGTCGTGGGTCGCAATCACCAACGTAGCGCCATTCGCATGTGCCGTTGACAACAACAAGGTCACTGCATCCGATGCGGCTTGGTCATCCAAGCTGGCGGTAGGCTCGTCTACCAAAAGAACTTTGGGCTGCATCAAAACCGCACGTGCCAAAGCAACCCGTTGGGCCTGTCCACCCGACAATTGCGAAGGCAAACGGTTCGCTAACTCTGCTACGCCTAAGGCGTTCAGAGCGGCGTTAATTCGCAAACCGTCTTCAGCAACGCCAACGGCCCAAAATACCAAAGCCAAGTTTTGGTAAACGGTTAAAGCGGCGCTGAGATGAAGCTTTTGCGGTAAAAAACCAATGGTTTTTGCTCGCCACGCATCCGTTGCCATTTGGCCAACGCCATGCATCGCCTGCCCAGACACCTCCATGGAGCCTGCAGTCGGTGCAACAAGACCAGCAACCAAGGCGAGCCAAGTTGACTTGCCACTGCCTGAGGGGCCTTGAAGCAACAATACGTTTCCTTGGGCGACTTCAATGTCTGGAAAATTGATGACATGAATCGCTTCGGAGTAGGAATACTGAAGACCTTGTGCAGCAATCATGAGTACTTTAGGGCGACCTTTAGCCCTTGGCCAACCTAGCAAACGTCTTGCGGAATTTTTCAACCTTGGGAGCAGCCACGGCTATGCAGTAGCCTTGGGTTGGATTTTTGGCAAAGAAGTTTTGGTGGTATTCCTCAGCACGCGCGTAGTGGCTTAGCATCGCGATTTCTGTGACTACCGGGTCGGCGTAGTGCCGACTCGAATCAATCTCTGCCACCATCGCCTTGGCCACCTCTGCTTGCTCCGGGCTAGTGCAATAAATGGCGCTGCGGTATTGGGTCCCAACATCATGGCCTTGGCGGTTCAAGGTTGTGGGGTCATGGATCAAAAAGAAAATCTCCAATACCTCGCGAACACTGATTTCTGAAGCTTCAAATTCGAGTTTCACCACTTCGTTGTGGCCACTCGTTCCGCTGCTGACTTGGGCATAAGTGGGATTAGGCAAATGGCCGTTGCTGTAACCAGACTCCACCTGCGTGACGCCTTTGACTTGCAAAAAAACGGACTCTGCACACCAAAAACAACCGGCGCCCAGGGCAATGGTTTGGGTGGAATGTTGCATCGATAAAACTCCTGACTTGATTTTACCTATTGAATCACATACGGATGACACTGCTTTCTTCTGCAATTCACCGAAAACCTTTGAATAACCACTTTTTTTGCGCAAATCCAGAAAACGTTAAACTACTAACCAACAAGTCAGTAATTATGAGCTTACCCCAAACCCTTCGTGACCTCGTCTGTCCCGCCCCGCACAAGCGCGAGCGGCGCAAAGAGGCGCGTCCGGGGGAACTGCTTGACGCAGCTTTGGCCCTTTTTGTCGAAAAAGGCTATGCCGCCACCAAAGTTGAAGAGGTGGCGCAGCGCGCTGGGGTATCCAAAGGCACGCTGTTTTTGTACTTTTCGAGCAAAGAAGAATTATTTAAAGCGGTTGTTCGTCAAAATATTTCAGGCAATTTTTCGGAATTTAATGCAGCGCTCGATGAATTTGAGGGCAGTACCGCTGACTTACTGCGTATTTTTGTACACGCTTGGTGGAACCGAATCGCAGCGTCACAAGGCGCAGGCATCATCAAACTTATGGTGAGCGAAGGGGCGCAATTTCCTGAGTTGGCCGATTTTTACCGCGCCGAGGTCGTTGAACCGGGCACGCAGTTGATTCGCCGTGTCTTAGACCGTGGAACACAACGCAGCGAATTCCGGCTTTTGGACCCTAACTATGGTTTTTACGCCGTCCTGGCACCCATCATGTTTGTGGAGCTTTGGAAAAATGCGCCTCATTTGTCAGGCGCTGACGGATTGTCCATGAATGTAAGCAAGTACCTCGACATGCAAATTGATATTTTGCTCAATGGCTTAAGTTTGCAAGCCCCTGAAAATTTTTCCAGTTAAACCGCTATTTCGCCCTACACCTTTTTCATCCTGAATACTCATCCTATGAAACTCAAAGTTAAATGGATTGCCTTGGCACTGGCTGTGGTTTTGCTGGCCGCAGGTGCAGTAAAAATGTTCACCGCAAAAAGTGCGCAGAAGCAAACTTTACAAGCCCAGCAGGCTGCGCAGGCTAACGCCCCCACGGTTCAACTGTCAGCCACCGACATACTCGAAGTCCAAGAGGTGGACTTGCAACAGGGCCTCGCTATTTCGGGGCAAGTCAAAGCCGTTAACTCCGCTTTCGTGAAAGCCCGCGTTGCAGGCGAACTGCGTGAACTCTCTGTGAGAGAAGGTGACTTTGTCAAAGCAGGGCAAGTCTTAGGGCGAATCGACGCAACTGAGTATTTGGCCCGAGTACGCCAAGCCCAGCAACAAGCCGAAGCAGCCAAAGCCCAGGTGGACATTGCAAAACGGAGTTTCGACAACAACCGTGCATTGGTTGACCAAGGTTTTATTTCTAAAACGGGGCTAGACGCATCCTCCGCGTCGCTCGCTGGTGCGCAAGCGACCTTCCTGGCTGCGCAAGCGGGTGCTGACTTGGCGCAAAAATCGCTCGATGACGCCATCGTCCGAGCGCCGATTAGCGGACAAATATCCCAGCGATTAGTGCATAGCGGTGAGCGCGTTGCGATTGAAGCGCGCATGGTTGAAATTGTCGACTTGAGTCGCTTAGAACTTGAAATCAGTTTGGCAGCCGGTGACTCTATCCTTGTCAAGGTTGGCCAAAAAGCCCAACTGACGGTGGAAAGCAGCGGCCAATCCATCACTGCAACAGTTGCACGGATAAATCCCAGCGCTACCGCCGGCAGTCGCGCCGTTCTGGTCTACTTAAGCCTTGATAAAAGCGCTCAACTTCGCCAAGGTTTTTATGCGCAGGGACTATTAGCGACAGGATCACAGGTCGTGATTGCCATCCCCTTGAGCGCAGTGCGCACCGACAAACCACAGCCCTATGTCCAGGTTTTAGAAGACGGAAAAATTCAACATCAAACCGTTGAGCTCAATAGCCGTGGAGAGTACCAAGGTAAAACAATGGTGGCAATTGATGGGCTTAGCAAAGGTAAAAAAATACTCGCTGGTGTTGCAGGGCCCATGACAGTTGGCACGGTGGTCATCACAGAAGGCGCAAAGTAATTTATGTGGTTTACCCGCGTTAGCCTTCAAAACCCCGTTTTTGCCACCATGGTCATGATGGCCTTGGTCGTATTGGGCCTGTTTTCACTGCAGCGGATGCAGGTTGACCAGTTCCCCAATATTGATTTTCCAGTGGTGGTGGTGATTGCGGACTACCCCGGAGCTGCACCCGAAATTGTAGAAAGCGAAGTCTCTAAAAAAATCGAAGAAAGCGTCAACTCGATTGCCGGTATCAACGCGCTCACCTCGCGCAGCTATGAAGGTCAGTCGGTGGTGGTGATTGAGTTTGGGTTACATGTCGACGGCCGAAAAGCAGCTGACGACGTGCGTGAAAAAGTGGCCGCCGTCAAACCTCTGTTGCGCGCTGAAGTCAAAGAGCCGCGTGTACTGCGGTTCGATCCTTCAGCTAAGGCCGTCTGGTCGGTTGCAGTCTTGCCCGACACCACGTCAAACGCACCGGCAATGTCTGCAGTTGAACTCACCAATTGGGCTGAGCAGGTTTTTAAGAAGCGCTTAGAGAATGTTCGCGGTGTAGGTTCGGCGACTGTGGTGGGTGGAACCAAGCGCGAAATCAACGTCTACCTCAATCCCCAAGCGCTTGAAGCCTTTGGAATCACGCCCGACCAAGTCGTGAGCGCAGTTCGTAACGATAACCAAGACCTTCCGGTAGGTAGTATCCGGTCTTTAGAGCAAGAGCGTGTGATCCAAATTGCTGCTCGGATGCAACGTCCTGAGGATTTTGGAAAGATCATCGTTGCGAGAAAAAATGGCGCACCGATTCGGGTTGAGCAACTTGCACAAGTGCGCGATGGAGCCCAAGAGGTTGAGAGTTTGGCCTTGTATAACGGACAACGCACATTGCTAGTTACTGTTCAAAAATCGCAAGATGAGAACACCATTGCAGTCGTTGACGGGCTTCAAAAAACGCTCATTGAACTTAAAAAACAACTTCCGCCAGGCATCAAACTGGAGCAGGTCAGCGATGATTCGCGTCAAATTCGTGTCTCTGTTGAAAACGTTCGCCGTACCCTTATCGAAGGCGCACTTTTAACGGTACTGATCGTATTTTTGTTTTTGAATTCTTGGCGTTCGACGGTCATCACAGGGCTTACCTTACCAATCGCATTGATCGGCACATTTCTTTTCATGAACATGTTGGGCTTTACGATCAACATGATCACCATGATGGCTATGAGCTTGTGCGTGGGCTTGCTGATTGATGATGCGATTGTGGTGCGCGAGAACATCGTGCGCCATATTCAGATGGGAAAAACACCCTACCAAGCCTCCTTAGACGGAACCCAAGAAATTGGTTTGGCTGTTTTTGCAACAACAATGTCAATCGTTGCAGTCTTTTTGCCCATTGGATTTATGGGCGGAATTATTGGAAAGTTTTTTCATGAGTTTGGACTCACGATCGTAGTCGCGGTTCTTATTTCGATGTTTGTGAGCTTTACGCTCGACCCCATGCTCTCAAGCATTTGGCACGACCCCACCATCGAACACCACAGCCTAAGAGGGCCACCCGTTAGCTTTTATGACAAAACGATCGGTCGAGTGACGGGTTGGTTTGAACGCGCAACTGAATCCTTGGCAGAAGGCTACCAAAGTATTTTGAGATGGGCTTTGGTTCACAAGCTTAAAACTGTTTTTCTAGCCATTGGGATATTTATAGTGAGTATTTTTATGGTGCCACTTTTAGGAACAGAGTTTGTTCCTAAGTCTGACTTTTCCGAAACTACACTCAACTTCAATACGCCAGTAGGCTCCTCACTCGAAGTCACCGAATCAAAAGCCAAACAAGTAGAAGCCATCGTTCGTAACTTTCCTGAAGTCCGCTATACCGTAACAAGCATCAATACGGGAAGCGCACAAGGAAAAATCTATGCAAGTATTTATATCCGTTTGGTAGATCGCAAAAATCGAAAGCTCGGCATTGAAGAAATGTCAGGGATTTTGAGGGAGCGATTAAAGCAAGTTCCGGGTATCACCGTGACACACATAGGATTGAATGACTCCGTAGGTGGAAGTAAACAAATTCGATTTTTTATTCAAGGTCCTGATAGCGCTACTTTAGATCGGATAACTAACTCGGCACTTGAAAAAATTAGCGCTATCCCGGGTCTTGTCGATCTAGATTCCAGTGTCAAACCCAATAAACCAACACTTAATATTCAAGTCAAACGCGAGCTCGCCTCTGACCTCGGGCTGAGTATTTCGCAAATTGGGTCTAGTCTGCGTACCTTGGTGGCGGGTCAAACCGTTGGCAACTGGCGCGCAGCGGACGACCAGACCTATGACGTCAACGTGCGACTCAACCCGCAAGCCCGTAACTCACCTCAAGACCTTGAACAAATACCTTTTGCGATGGGTACGAATGCTGATGGCAGTTCACGCATCGTCAGACTCAACCAAGTCGCTGTGGTAGCCGAGTCGACCGGGCCCAATCAAGTCAATCGGCGTGACTTAATGCGCGAAGTGTCCTTGAGCGCCAACGTGACGGGACGCTCTGCTGGCGAGGTTTCTGCTGATATCAAAAAGGTGATGGACAGCATCGCGATGCCGCAGGGATATATCTTTAAATTTGGCGGCTCAACCAAAGACATGGCTGAAGCATTTAGCTATGCCATCTCTGCGCTAGTCTTAGCAATTGTTTTCATCTACATGATTTTGGCAAGCCAGTTCAAGAGCTTTCTACAGCCTATCGCTCTAATGACCGCCCTGCCCTTAACGCTCATCGGGGTGGTGTTGGCGTTAATGATGTTTAACTCCACCCTTTCCATGTTTTCTGTCATCGGCGTAGTGATGCTGATGGGCTTGGTGACGAAAAATGCTATCTTGCTGGTTGACTTTGCGATTCGTGCGCGTGAAGAATCCACTGACGCCCTAGGCCAGCGAATACCAGGCATGGACCGCAATGCCGCTTTGCTTATGGCCGCTAAGGTGCGGTTGCGCCCCATCTTGATGACTACGCTGGCGATGATTTTTGGTATGGTGCCTCTGGCTTTTGCGCTCACTGAGGGCTCTGAAATGCGTGCGCCTATGGGACAAGCGGTGATCGGGGGCGTCATTACCTCGTCGCTACTGACACTTGTCGTCGTTCCCGTGGTTTATTGTTATATGGATGATCTAGCGCAATGGATACGCCGATTGATGGGCTTGGAAAAGCCCACAAACCCAGAAGATTTGGCCCACCCCCAGTAAAATCACATTAGATTTTGTTACTCCCAATCGCTTAACCCCAATTCCCACCTGCCATGAAAATCAGCAACACTCCCCAAGCCCGCTTCAACATGATCGAACAGCAAATTCGTCCATGGAACGTTCTTGATACCCACATCCTTGAATTGCTCACCGTCGTAGCGCGTGAGGAGTTTGTGCCTGCAGCACACCAAGCGCTTGCATTTGCAGATCTTGAGATTCCTATCGGATACGGGCAATTCATGCTCGCTCCCCGCTTGGAAGCACGGTTGCTACAAGACCTCCATGTTCAAAAACATGAACGGGTTTTAGAGATAGGCGCCGGCTCAGGTTACATGGCCGCCTTACTCTCACACCAAGCTAAAAGCGTTTTGACTTTGGATACTCACCCCGAATTGGCAGATTTAGCCTACACCAACCTTCAAAAGTCAGGCGTTAAAAATGTCGAGGTTCGGGTCGCAGATGCTTCTCAAGGCTTACTGGCTGAAGGACCTTTCGACGCCATCATGCTCAGCGGCTCCGTAGCCAAAGTTCCAAAACAACTCTTAGAACAACTCACCACCAGTGGCCGACTTATCGCTATCGTGGGCGACGAACCCATCATGAGTGCCACCTTGTTTACCCGCGTAGGCGATAGCGACTTTCACTGTGTCAAGTTGTGGGATGCCAACGCGCCTCGCTTGGAAAATTTTGCTGAAACGTCGCAATTCGTTTTTTAACTATTCCCTTTTGAGAAAATTCCATGAACCGACTCTTTCCCCCTACCCGCCTTCGCTTCTTGCCCTTGGTATTGGCAATCGGATGGGGCGCTGGCGCACAAGCACAAAGCTTGCTCGATTTGTACCAGTCGGCGCGTGGCTATGACGCGACTTACCAATCGGCCAAGGCTCAATTTGACGCGACATTGGCTAAAGCAGACCAAGCCAAGGCGCTGTTGCTGCCCAAGGCAAGTCTAGGGCTAAGCTCTTCGCGGACCAATTTAGAAAGTTCATCTAGTAGCCCTCCAACCGATAGAGTTTATGGTACCCAAACAGCGACACTGAGTGCCTCACAACCCCTTTACCGCCCAGCCGATTGGGCCGCCTACCAACAAGGCATCAAAGGTGGAGAAGCAGCCGGTGCTGCGCTTAAAGCAGCTGAGCAAGATTTGATCGTGCGTTTAAGCCAAGCTTACTTTGATGTCTTAGCGTCAAGTGACAGCTTGCAATTTGTAAAAGCCCAAAAAACAGCGGTTCAAGAGCAACTGGCATCAGCCAAACGTAACTTTGAAGTTGGCACTGCAACTATTACGGATACCCGTGAAGCCCAAGCGCGGTTTGACTTAGTTTTAGCCCAAGAAATTGCAGCAGACAATGATTTGCGTGTAAAGAGTTTGGCATTGGTCCAATTGGCAGGATTACCCTCCGCACAACCCAAATCTGTTGCAGCCCCACTTGCTTTGATGGATGTCACACCGAATGACGTCAACACCTGGGTTGCACAATCGCAATTGGAAAACCCTGCTTTGCAACAACTCCAAGTTAACCTGGATGTCGCGAAACTTGAAACATCAAAGGCCCAAGCAGGCCATTTTCCAACGCTAGATTTAATTGGAAGTTACCAAGCGACGAGTAATAACGGAACTAGCTTGTCAGCCACAAACAACAGCGGCAGCAATGTAACTTCGCTTAATTTGTCGCTCACTATTCCTGTCTTTGCCGGTTTCTCAACCCAAAACAGAGTTCGTGAGACAGTCGCCCTTGAAGCAAAAGCCCGCACCGACTTAGAAGGCAGTCAACGTTCCGTTGCCCAAGCCACACGCGCCGCTTTTTACGGTGTGCAGTCTGGATTAGGCCAAGTGAAAGCCTTAGAGGCTGCAGAAGTGTCTAGCCAAAGCGCTTTAGACGCAAATAAGCTCGGCTACCAAGTGGGGGTTCGCATCAACATTGACGTTTTGAACTCACAAAGCCAATTGTTTGATACCAAAGCCAAACTGGCAAAAGCGCGTTACGACGTTTTGGTCGGTGGACTCAAGTTGCGCCAAGCAAGTGGCTCACTCAAGGTGGAAGACCTTGAGCAGGTCAACGCCCTATTGGCGAAATAACCCACGCTCGCGCAAATACTCCACCACAGCGTTGCTCGCGCGAAGAGCAGCACCTTGGTGGGCATGCGCAAATGCCAGGGCTGCGCTACTTGCGCTTTCTAGCGCTTTTGGCTTACTGCTGAGGTTCAAAGCGAATTCAACCCCTTGAGCCATGTCATTGACTTGGACCGCCGCACCTTCAGCGATGGCTAACTCCGCCGCATGTGCGAAGTTAAAGGTATGAGGACCCATCACCACCGGACATCCACAGGCTGCGGCCTCGATGAGATTTTGTCCGCCTAATGGGGCAAAACTTCCGCCTAATAGCGCCACATCGGCCAGCCCGAAATACACCGACATCTCTCCTAAGCTGTCGCCTATCCAGATATCTGCGGGAGGAAATGCCATGGTGTCTTGGCTTCGCCTTGCGACACTCAAGCCTGCCAATTCAAATATTTTCGCCACGGCTTCAAAGCGCTGCGGATGGCGAGGAACGACCAGCCACTGAACTGCTTGGGTTTTGAGAGCGTCCAAAAGCATTTGCTCTTCGCCTTCGCGAGAACTGGCCAACATCACAACGGCTTTATTGGTGACCAGGCGCATCGCGCGTCCTTGGTTTAATTGCTCAAAGTTTGGTTTTTGGTCGAACTTGAAGTTGCCTAAAACGCCTTTCACTTTCGCGCCAAGGGAGCGCAGACGCGCAGCATCTTGCTCCGTTTGTGCCCAGACAGCACTTAAGCCGGCATAAGCTGGGCGAGCGATCCACTGAAAACGCTGCGCCATACGCAGTGATTTCTCACTGAACCGCGCATTGATAAGACACAAAGGGACGTGAGCACGCTCACAAGCATCGATCCAGTTAGGCCAGACTTCGGTTTCTACCAACAGTCCGATGCGCGGCCTAAAGTGTTGCAAGAATCGATGGATGGCTTGAGGCGTATCCCATGGCTGCCATACCTGCACATCCCCTTCTTCAAGCAAGCTTTGTCCTTGCGTGCGCCCAGTGGCAGTCCCGTGAGTGAGTAGCAAGCGCATGCCTGGCAAGGCCGTGCGTAATTCCGAAATAAAAGAGCCGACCGCACGGGTTTCGCCCAATGAAACTGCATGCACCCAGACAACAGGCTCGCCGACAGGTGCGGGATCCACATAGGTCCCGAAGCGTTCATGGATGTGATGGCCATACAGAGGCTCCACTTTGGCCCGGTGCTTTAATTTAAGCAGAAGCAAGGGTTGCAAACAACGCATCAGCAGGGAATAAAACCACAAAATCATAGATTCAAAGAAGTGTCAGCGGCATAAAGCCGGTGTGGCCAATTTTTCCCACGCCTGCCAAACAGCATCCACCTCGGGGGTCGGCATGGCGAAGACACTGGCGTGCAGTGGGCTAGTGTGGGGGCCGGTTCGCCATGCCGTATCAAAGTTGTAAATCTGGACATGTGCAAGCCCTAGCGCTACTGCGATATGGCTGATGCCACTGTCCACACCAATCACCCCCGCACTTTGCGCGAGGGTATCGACCAAAATGTCCAAATCCATGGTCGGCCAAACCACAGCGTCTTCCAAGGCTTTTGCAATTGACTGGCTGGTCTTTGTTTCTTGGTCATTGCCATGCACCAATGCGACTTTAAATCCCTGATGATTGAGCCTCAGGCCAACCTCAATCCAAGAATCCACTGGCCACTGTTTGTCTGCGCGTGAAGTACCGTGTACCAAGGTCACGATGGGCTTGCGTGGAGCGAACTCATTGGGCGCTGGGCTGCGTATACCCATACCTGGCTTAGGCACCAAACCAAAGCGCACAGGCCCAGAAACCTCATAACCCAATGCCAAAGCACATAGCAAGCGGGAGCGATCGACGGCATGGACATGGGGCTCCAACGTGAATGCAACATCAGCCACCCAGCGTGCAGGCGCTTCAAAACTGGATCCTTCCGTTTGATTGGCTAGGCCGTAGCGCTTTCCGTTACTGCTCGTTCTCGCTAAGCGAGACACCAATGCCGATTTACTCAAACCCTGAAGGTCGATCACTGCATCGTAGTTTTGTGATTGCAACTCTGCTTTAAAAGCCCGCCATTCGCGCCGTGTCGCTGCAGACAAAGGCGAACGAACCCAACGCCTTAAATCGCACACAACTAAACGACGCACTCCCACACACCGGGCTACCACTGGCGCAAAACTACGCTCTACAACCCAGTCAATCTGGGCTTTCGGATAGGCTTTAAGAATGTCTTGTAGCGCGGGCATGCTATGTACCACATCCCCCAAGGAAGACAGCTTGACGATCAATACTTTCATTGCTGAAGTCTTAATGCGCAGATTGCTCAAACTGTGCGTCAGGCTTAACCGCGCGTAATAAGTCGAGCATGATTTTTTGAATCCGCTCGAGTGCCTCTGGGGTATGGCCTTCAAAACGCAAAACTAAAACGGGCGTCGTGTTGGAAGCTCTTACCAAACCAAAGCCGTCTGGCCAGTCCACGCGCAAACCATCAATCGTGGTCACGACAGCCGGCGCATCGAAATGCGACAGCGCGACCAACTTTTCCACCAATGCGTGCGGCTCCCCTTCGGCGCAGGGAACATTAAGCTCAGGTGTCGAGAAGCTGGTTGGAAGTGCATGCAGCAATACGTTGGAATCAGCCACCTTGCTGACAATTTCTAAAAGGCGACAACCCGCGTAAGTTCCATCATCAAAACCAAACCACCGTTCTTTAAAAAAGATGTGGCCACTCATCTCGCCGCCCAAAGGGGAATTCAACTCGCGCATTTTTGCTTTGATCAATGAATGTCCCGTTTTGAACATCAAAGGCACGCCGCCAGCCGCTTTGATGGCAGGGGCTAGGCGCTGAGAACACTTCACATCAAACAAAATAGTTCCGCCAGGAACGCGGGACAACACGTCTTGTGCAAACAAAATCATTTGCCGGTCGGGGTAAATATTGCTGCCGTCGCGGGTCACAATTCCAAGGCGATCCCCATCGCCATCAAAGGCCAAACCTAACTCGGCATCACTGGTTTGCAAAGCATGAATCAGGTCGCGCAGATTTTCAGGCTTACTCGGATCAGGATGATGGTTAGGGAAATTGCCGTCGACCTCGCTGTAGAGCTCAATCACTTCGCAGCCAATAGATCGCAATATGTCGGGTGCAGATGCCCCAGCTACCCCATTGCCTGAATCGACGACAATTTTGATGGGGCGCTGAAGGTGAATGTCACTTTGAATGCGCTCTTGGTAAGCAGGCCCGGCATCAACATTGCTTCTGCTTCCGCCAGCTTTTAGCGTCCAAGTCGCATCGACCATCATGTGCCGCAGGGCTTGGATATCGTCTCCAAAGATTGCGCGCCCACCCATCACCATTTTGAAACCGTTGTAATCCCGCGGGTTATGGCTTCCTGTCACCTGAATTCCACTGGTGCACAGCGTATTCGCCGCAAAGTACAACATCGGCGTAGTTACCATGCCCACATCAATGACCTCGATGCCGGCTTCTTCTAATCCACGCATCAGCGCGTCAGCCAGCGAAGGGCCGCTTAAGCGGCCATCCCGACCTACGGCAACCTTTTTTTCACCTTGAAGCAATGCTTGGGTTCCAAAGGCCCGGCCCAATCGAAGTGCGACGTCCTCATTAACCGTTGTGGGTACGATGCCGCGAATGTCGTAGGCTTTAAAGATACTGGGAGAGATAGTCATTTTTTTGTAGCAAGGGCATGGCCTTGGTTGGTTCTGCCATTGTAAAAGCCTTCAGATCAAGGGGGAAAGCGGCGTCCATTCCAGTACTATCTCCAACCAACCCCACACGAAATGCAAAAAATGACGCCCTTTCAATACATAGCAGTCAAAACCACGTTTCAAAGCCCGCTCGGCCTTATGACCCTGGCTGCCAATGACAAAGGTTTAGTCGGTATCTGGTTTGACGGACAAAAACACCAACCCGACCTGGCTGCTTGGGCTAAGGTGAACAACCATCCTGTTTTAGACCAAGTCAAGGCTGCGCTCCAAGCCTATTTTTCTGGTCAAAGCAAAGATTGGAAATTAGCCATTGACGAAACCATAGGCACAGATTTTCAACGCCAAGTTTGGAATCAACTTCGAAACATACCCACTGGAAAAACTGTAAGTTATGCGGACATTGCCCACGCCATTGGACGCCCAAAAGCGGTTCGCGCCGTAGGGGCCGCTGTGGGGCGAAACCCCTTGAGTATTGTGACCCCCTGCCACCGAGTGATTGGAAGTAACGGGGCATTGACGGGGTACGCGGGTGGAATAGAACGTAAGATCGCGCTTCTGAAATTAGAAAGTGCTTTGTGAACGCCACTGTCTCCCGACCGACTACATGGATTCCTGAATTTGTATTACTCGCTGCCATCTGGGGGGCCTCTTTTTTATTCACGCGCATTGGAACCATAGAGTTTGGAGTGTGGGCCACTGCTGGCATTCGGGTTCTCATAGCGACCTTGTTTCTGCTTCCCATACTTTTTTTACGCGGTCACAGCCAATCTTTGCGAGAACATTGGAAATTGGTTTTACTTGTCGGCCTTACCAATTCCGCCATTCCCTTTGTCTGCTTTAGCTTTGCTCTGCAGTCCATCACCGTGGGCCTGTCCTCCCTTTTGAATGCCACAGTGCCCTTGTTTGGCGCAGTGATCGCATGGGTATGGCTGAGCGATCGGCCTAGTGGATCGCGCATGTTGGGTTTAGCTATTGGATTTTTAGGCGTAGCGATGTTGGCGTGGGACAAAGCCAGCTTCAAGCCCGATGCATCCGGGTTATCGAGCGGATGGGGCGTTTTAGCGTGTCTTTTTGCTTGTATTTGCTACGGTATCTCAGCAAGTTTCACCAAAAAATTCCTCGGTGGGTTACCGTCCTTGGTGTCGTCAACTGGCAGCCAACTAGGCGCAGCTTTAGCGCTACTGCCGCTCACCATTTTTTATTGGCCAAGCCAGGAAGTGTCGATGAAAGCTTGGGGAGCAGTGATCACTTTAGGCGTGGTTTGTACGGGATTTGCTTATATTCTTTTCTTTCGACTTATCGAGCGGGCGGGTCCAGCCAAAGCCTTGTCGGTCACATTCGCTATTCCCGTTTTTGCCGTTCTCTACGGTGTGGTTCTGCTAGGGGAAACAGTGACGCCGTGGATGGTGGGCTGTGGCCTAGTGATCGTTCTGGGAACAACTCTGTCCACAGGAATACTGAAATTCTCGAATCTTAGATTGTCTAAATAACCAATACCACCCGGAAATCATTCACATTGGTATGCGTAGGGCCTGTGACGAGCGAATCCCCGAGTCGCTCAAAAAAAGTATGCGCATCGTTGGTATCTAGAAACTCTACCGGATCCATTTTCAAAGACCGCGCACGCTCCAATGTTTGCGGATCAATGTAAGCACCTGCAACTTCTTCTTGGCCGTCAACACCGTCGGTATCTGCAGCCAATGCGTGTATGCCGTTTGCACCGCGAAGTGCCAAAGCCAAGGCCAACAAGAACTCGACATTTCGGCCTCCCCTGCCCTGCCCTCGAACGGTCACCGTGGTCTCTCCACCGGAGAGCAAAACGCAGGGCTTAGAAAAAGGCGCGCCAGTGCGAGCGCATTGCAATGCAAGCGCAGCCAAGACTTTTCCTACTTCGCGCGATTCCCCTTCAATCGCGTCACTCAGAATATAAGCGTTCAACCCCGCCGTACGGGCCACTTCAGCGGCGGCCTCTAAGGCCATTTGTGGTGTGGCAATAAGACGACTTTCAGAGCGCGACATCCGCGCATCTGCAGGTTTCATAGACTCGCCAGAGCCACTTTCTAAAACATGGCTTGCAAATGCAGAAAGTTCAATTCCATACCTACGAACAATCGCCAAGGCATCCGAACAAGTCGTTGGATCACCAACGGTTGGACCGGAAGCAATATCAATGGGGTCATCCCCAGGAACATCTGACAACAACAAGGTCAGGACTCGCGCAGGAAAGCAAGCAGCCGCTAAACGGCCGCCTTTGATCGCGGATAGATGTCGGCGTACGCAATTCATCTCAGAAATCGATGCGCCTGACTTCAACAAAGCCACATTAATAGCTTGTTTATCTTCAAGGCTGATCCCTTCCAGTGGCAAAGGCATCAGAGCCGAACCACCGCCAGAGATCAGGCACAAAACCAAATCGTCTTCAGTTAAATTTTGCACGCGTTTAAGGATCGCTTTTGCAGCATTTAAACCATTGGCATCTGGAACGGGGTGCGATGCTTCTACGATGTCGATATGTTTGCAATCCACTCCATATCCGTACCGCGTTACTACCAAGCCCTCTAAGGGCCCTGTCCAGTGGTTCTCCACCGCCCGGGCCATCGCAGCTGACGCTTTTCCTGCACCGATCACGATGAGCCTGCCTTGGGGTGGCGAAGGCAAATGGGCAGGAACACACAAAGCAGGTTGGGCGCTGGCGACTGCAGCGCGGAACATGTCGCGTAAAAGTGCTTTAGCTTCGCTAGCGTTCAGTCGGGGGCGCATCATGGATTGTTGAAAGCTTGGCTTAAGGATTAGCGCACTTGCCACCCTCTGCTAATCCAAAATGGGCGGCGACTCCGTCTAATACGAGCATCCCCATCGCAGTTCGAACTTCCCCGGTCGCGCTCCCAATATGGGGCAACAAAGTGGTTCGTTCTAATGCCAACCAGCGTGGATCAATGTGCGGTTCATTGCGATAGACATCCATGGCCACGCCACCGAGTCGGCCCGTTGCAGCATGGGCAAAAAATGCCTCTTCGTCGACCAAATCACCGCGGGCCACGTTAACCACCATCGCTTGATCAGGCAGCAACGCCAATCGCGCGGCATTGATAGAGCCACGCAACTCCGCTGTAGCAGGGGCACAAATACAAAAAATATCGCTGTGCTCCACTAAACCGTCAAGCGTTGGATGGAATTGTGCTCCCAGTGACTTTTCTGGAGGTAAGGCCGAGCGATTATGGTAATGAATCGACAAGCCAAATGGCCGGGCTCGCTCTGCTACAGCCTGGCCTATGCGCCCCATCCCAAAGATACCCAGTCGCAAACCTTGCAAAGACCGACCCAGCATGGACTTAGGCGCCCAACGCCCCCAGCGCCGTTCCCGAAGTATTTTTTCAACACCACTGGTATCACGCGCGGCCGCGATGATCAAAAACAAAGTCAGATCAGCGACTGCTTGCGTAAGCACATCAGGGGTATGAAAAACTTTCAGCCCGCGTTTTGAAGCGGCTTGCAAATCTACATGGTCGGTTCCCACCGAATAGGTTCCGAGTACTTTGATCGAATCGGGAAATGCAGCAATCGTTTCCGCGCTGAGCTTATCGCCTGGCATCACGATCAAAGCATCCATGCCCGCCACATTTTTCAATAATGCGTCGCCAATGGCAACGTCTTCGCGCCAAATGGTCAGATCAAATAATTGTTGCGCACGTTCTATTACGGCATCGGGCGGAACTCCCGTTATAAGCAGCCGAGGTTTGGGAGTTTTTAACTCAGAGTTCATTTCTTTTTTTCACGTTTTTTACTGATATCCGTTGACCACTGGGAACGAGCGCCCTTGGCGGGAGGGCTCATGAATGCATCACCCAAATTGCCTGGCCCAGGTTCAGGAATAGGACGCCCGCTGTCGCGCCACTCGACTGCGGCTGCGAACCCATATGTTTCAGCATAACGTTTAAACCAAAGGCCTTCGGGAGAATGGCGCGTAATGCCATCGAAAACAGTGGCAAACATTTGCGTTTGCTCAAGCCCCATTGCGTCGATGGCTTGATTAATTACGAGCTTTAGCATCATGAGTTGGTTTTTAGGAACACCCGCAATACGATCTGCTAATTTCTTTACAGTTGCATCGAGCTTTGCCAGGGGCGCCACTTCCGTTGCCAACCCCCACTCATACGCTTGTTTGCCGGTAATCAAATCGCCTGTGAGCATCAAGCGCTTAGCCCGCATCGCACCCAAACGGTAAACCCACATCGCAGGACTTGGACAGCCCCAAACGCGCACAGGCATATAACCAATTCTGGCTTTATCTTCCATCACGATAAAGTCGCAACAGGTCGCGATATCACTGCCCCCAGCAGCGGCATAGCCGTGAACTCTGGCAATCGTAGGTTTATAGGAACGCCACAGGCTCATGAAGTCTTCGGTATTTTTCTTCATGAACTTATAGTCCAGCATCGGGTCCCAAGGCATAGGTTGGGTGATGATGTTGGTAGGGTCGCCTTCTGCGTAGTGCTTGAGGTCATAGCCGGCGCAAAAAGCATCGCCGGCGCCACGCACAACAATCACGTGCACTCGGTCATCGGCATTTGCTGCATCCACCGCTTGGCGAATTTCTCCCGGCATTTCATCATTAATCGCATTCAAACGCTCTGGCCGATTGAGCGTGATCGTCGCGATACGCCCGTCGACGGCGATTTTGAGGGTAGTGTAGTTTTTGTCGGCCTTCTTACTGGCAAGCCGATCACCTTGAACTACCTTTTTGCTGGCTGCTTTGGGCTTAGGTTTCTCTGAGGCAATTGATTTTTTGGGTGGGGTGGCCATCGTTGTCTCCATTACAAAAGTAGCAAAATTCTGCCACCGTTAAAGAACAACTACTTTGTACCACGCTTATCGCAGCGCCTAGAAAACGACTATTCGATGGAAGCGCTTTTACTAGACTCAACCATCTGGATGTAATTGGACAAAAGAATCACGCGATCTTTGGTGATGTTGCCCATTTTTTTGATGCCCTGGATTGGGTTAGAGATTCCCGCTTGTACTTTTGAAAAAATGGTTTGCATTAACCGTATTTCTGCATCTCTTTGATGCGTCCATTGCTTTTGTGACTTGCGCAAAGCGGTTTGCTCATCGTCTGACAGAAGCTTCATGAGATCGTTGTACTTGGACATCAACTCAACGTCCCACAGCTTTTCCGACTGCATAGTACAGGCAGCGACACCCGACAATGTGGGTTTTTTGGTGATGCACTCGTCAAAAATTTTATCAATAGGGCCATCTGCGGCCCACGAAACTTGACCTAAAAGTCCACCCATAGCAGTGAAAATTATTACAATTAGCTTAAGCATACAATTTATGGATTCAATTTAAGTATTACGTTTCTGTCATTTAATATACCTTGGCTTGAAAAAATTTAAGTGACATTCAATGCAAAATTACAAAAAAATAACCCATGGACCAAACTGAGATATTCATCGTCGCGTTCTTGACAGTTTTGCTGCTTTTGCTAACGTCAATAGCTGTTTACATTCACAGGGTTGGACTGCGTGCCCAACGAAAATTTATTAGTGCACTGCAGCAATCATTGCCCCGAATTTCGATTGATTCCAGTCGCAGCCAAACCAAGCACCTCTTTATTCCAAACCACTACGCGCTTTTTCAGCTCAGTAGCAGATCTTTTTTGATTGTTTTTGGGCCTTTGGAGGTCATTGAAAACACCGACGGATTGCCTTACGGGAAGGTCATTCATAAGAAGCTTCATAGCAAGTACAGCACCGACGATTTCAATGTAATAGCCGAACTGGTTGCCGGAAAAAGCACAGTCCCTGATGCAGATGAGATTCGCAAAGTAACCGCGCCTTAGGTCCACTGTAGGGCCGTGGTTAGGCCTTTTGCCGTGCTGGCCAAAGCACACTGGCGATCGCAACCATCACGAACACCATGGCTATCCAGTCTTGCCAATGCGGCATTTCAGCCGTGATGACCGTTGCGCTGAGCGTGCCCACTAAAGGAATAGCCATCAAGCTCATGGTACTGGTGGAGGCTGGCAGGTCGCGCGCTATGCCAAACCAAATCAACTGCGCAAATCCGTAATTGATGAATACACCATAGGCCAAGCTGCCCCACATCACGGGGGAGAACGCACTGGGACGCGGGAAAGGCTCAAGGGAAAGCGCGAGTGCCCAAACTACGAAGCTGCCAAGCAGCAGCATCCATACCGTAACCACCAACGGCGAGAGAGTGAGATGTGCGCGCCGAAACAACAGCGTGCCTAGCGCCCACGAGATTGCGCCGCCCAGCATCCAAGCGACTCCGGTGGGTCGCCCCGATAGGCCTTGAATCTCGTGCCACAACAGTAGTCCAATGGCCAAACCTACACACAACACTGCCAAACGCAAACGTGCAGTGATGCGTTCGCCGAAAAAGACCGCTCCGATAAGCACCGTAAAAATCGGCATCGTAAAGCCCAAGATCGCGGCGCGCCCTGAGGCTAGCTCCTGAACTCCGAAGATGGACATGATGTGCCAGCCCAGCACGTTGGGCAAGCCGAGCACTGCGATGGACAGCCACTCGCGCCCGACCGGGCGCATGCGTTCGCCACGAACTGCCGCATAGGCGAACAACCAGCTCGCACCCAACAACATGGTACTTGCCCGAAAGTACAGCGGACTGATCTCCTGAAGTGAGAGCTTCATCATCGGCCAGTTGACGCCCCACATCAAAGTGAGCGCTACCAGCGCTAAAAGTTGGCGACGAGATATCACAGGGAAACGGACAAAGAATTCATTCGCATGCAACAAAGTATGGCATGGTAAAAAACTGAGCATTGCCAGACGCTGTTTTATATTTAAAACCGCATACCTAGAAAAATTTTGACCTCTCACAACCTTTGAATCTAAGGGACGAGCGCCAAAAGTCCCAGCGACACAGGCATTAAAAGAGTCGCAAGAGTGTCGCCGCTGTATGCAAAAAATGAAAAATAGCCATCAATAATTCGATTGGACTAAGGTCACCCGTGGCAACTAGTATCTTGGAAGCAACACTAGGAGACTAAATTGGAACTCGCCCGCTTCCCTCGTATTCGACTCGGTCATTTCCCGACCCCACTAGAACCCATGGATAACTTGACGAGACTGCTCGGCGGGCCGCGCTTGTGGATTAAGCGCGATGATTGCACCGGCTTGTCGAGCGGCGGTAATAAAACACGCAAGTTGGAGTATCTAATGGCCGAAGCACTTGCGCAAAAGGCTGATACCGTCATCACACAAGGGGCAACCCAGTCTAATCACGCGCGTCAAACGGTCGCGGCGGCCGCAAAACTAGGGATGCAGTCCCATATCTTGTTGGAAGATCGAACCGGTTACACCCAATTCAATTACGTAGAAAACGGCAACGTATTACTGGATAGGCTGCATGGTGCCACGGTAGAACGTCGCGCAGGCGGAAGTGACATGCAAGGGGAGATGGAGACAGTGGCCAAACAATTGGAGCGTAACGGCCGTCGACCCTACGTAATTCCTGGAGGCGGATCGAATCCTGTCGGTGCTCTGGGTTACGTAAATGCCGCCCTGGAGTTGGTGAACCAGTCAGTGGAGCTAGGCCTGCGGATAGACCACTTAGTACATGCCACCGGGAGCTCAGGCACCCAAGCAGGTTTGGTAGTCGGTCTACAAGCTATGCAAAGCAAGATTCAATTGTTGGGAATTGGAGTACGTGCGCCAAAAGAAAAACAAGAAAGTATGGTCTACGATTTAGCATGCCGAACCTGGGTTCATATGAAGTTAAAGGGAGACCTAGATCGCACATCGGTTCTAGCCAACTGCGATTACGTTGGCGACGGATACGGCTTACCAACACCAGCCATGGTTGAAGCCGTCAACTTACTTGCCAAAACTGAGGGCATCTTGCTTGATCCTGTTTACTCAGGCAAGGGCATGGCTGGATTGATCGATCTAATTCGCAAAGGCCAATTTGCTAAAGATCAAAACGTCGTGTTTCTACACACGGGTGGATCCGTTACGCTTTTTGGTTACCCCGACATTTTTGGTCTCGTGCCAACTTGAGAATCTCCGGTCAATCTTTGTTTTTAAAACGTAATTCAACCAAGTCATTAAGGAGACTAATCTGAAAAAATTCTTGCTCTTTTTTAAGATCGTAATTACCTAAACATATGCAATTTTTTTAACTAATGGAGATAACATGAAACATCTACTCAAAACACTGTTCATCAGCTCAACCTTGACTCTCGCAATGGCTTCTCAAGTCATGGCGCAAACCAAGGTGATCATTGGTCACTTCGGCGATCCCGCTCCTTACAAATCTATTGTTGCAGACGGCAGTCTTGAAAAAGTAACCGGCTGGTCCATTGAGTGGCGTCAATTCAATTCTGGCGCTGAGGTGAATGCTGCCATGGCGTCTGGCGGTATCGTGATCTCTGAGATTGGCTCTGTTCCACTATCGGCTGGATCTAGCTCTGGCTTAGACTATCAAATGATTTCTGTGGGTAAGGCCATTGACAGTTCTGAGGCGCTTATTACAAGAAATGGAGCTGGTATTGATAAGCCAGCAGATTTGAGAGGCAAGCGCATTGCTGTGCCAATCGGATCTACAGCGCACTTCTCGCTGATGGGTGCTTTAAAGATGTACAACATGACAGAAAAAGACGTGACGGTTGTCGGCATGTCGCCCAATGAAATCGCCGCGGCTTGGAGTCAAAATGCCATCGATGCGGCGTTTGTTTGGTACCCAGTACAAGCGAAGATACGTGAAAACGGCAAAATTATGACTACGGCAGGTCTTGTTGCCAAAACTGGTTTCCCTACTTTCAATGGCTGGGTCGTCACTAACAAGTTTGCAGCGGCAAACCGGGCTGGTTTGATCAACTTTCTCAAAGCAATGAACCAAATCAATGGTGACTACAGCAAGAATACGGCCGCGTGGAATGTAGATTCGCCAAAAGTTAAGGCTGTTGCTGCTAATGTCGGTATTACGCCCGCCGCAGTAGTTTCGGCATTAGAGGGGGCGGTTTACCCCGACGCTGATTTAAATATGTCGGCCGCCTGGATGGGGGGCGGTGCAGCCACTACGATCAAATCCACAGCAGACTTTTTAAAGAGCGTTGGACGTATCAGTGCTGCAGCTGACAACTACTCCAAGTTTGTAAATCCTGAATTTGCCAAAGCTGCTGCTGGCAAGTAACTTCGCACATACTCACATGTACTGACCTGCTCGCACCGGGTCAGTACGCTTCACAAACTCATTTAGGACTCCAATGACTGCACTTGCAATCCGCAATGCATCGGTGTTTTATCCGGTACCCGGCAAACCGTCTGTACATGCGTTAAAAAATATTAACTTTGAGATTCATGAAAAAGAATTTGTCGTGGCACTTGGCGCATCAGGCTGCGGTAAATCAACATTACTGAACTTGATAGCTGGATTCATGGCGCCCAGTGAAGGCGAGATTTCACTCAACAACAGAATCATCACCGGCCCTGGCGCAGATAGATCGGTAGTATTCCAGAAACACGCTTTACTACCATGGTTGAATGTACTGGACAACGTGGCGTTTGGTTTAAAAATTCAAGGCCATAACAAAGAAAAACGAGAAAAAATTGCCCGCAATTTCATTGCGCTGCTTGGCCTTGAGCAGTTTGAACAATCTGCTACCTACCAATTGTCTGGTGGAATGCAACAGCGGGTTGGTATAGCTCGGGCTTTGACCAGTGATCCAGACATCTTACTAATGGATGAGCCACTTGGCGCGCTTGATGCGCTGACTCGCGAAAGAGCACAAGAACTGATTTTAAAAATCTGGCGTAACACTGGAAAAATGGTGTTCTTCATCACCCATAGTGTTGAAGAGGCACTATTTATGGGCACCAAATTAATCGTGATGTCGCCACGCCCAGGCCGAATTTCACATGTATTCGATTTACCCTTTAGTCAGCGCTATTTTGAGACTGGCAATGCTCGCGCGATCAAAGCCTCCGCCGACTTTATTGACCTTCGAGAAAAGATATTGCAGATCATCTTTACCGATGAATCAGGAGACGAACATGAGTGACACCCGTTCAACGCTTAAAGATAGCTTCTGGGCAGGTTTTACGAAAGCTAAACCTGCAAAGCCAGGTGAAATTTATGGTGTCCCCGGACAAGGTGACAGCTTAAAAGTTAGCGCTGTCGTCATTGTTCTTTTAATCTTTGTTTGGTGGTTCGCCACTTATGCGGGATTTATCAAGCCGCTTTTCTTGCCCTCGCCGATGGGCGTTATTGATGCTTTTTTGGTTGTACTCAAAGACGGTTTTACGGGAGCTAGTTTCTGGGAGCATACTTTGGTCAGCACGCTGCGCGTCTTTGGCGCTTTCTTGCTAGCTTGCGTAATAGGGATACCCCTTGGAATTGCGATGGGTATGAGCCCATTCGCGCGCGGTGTTTTTGACCCACCCATTGAGTTTTACCGCCCGATTCCGCCGTTGGCTTACCTGCCGCTCATGATTATTTGGTTTGGTATTGATGAGTTGTCAAAATTATTGCTGATATTCTTGTCCGTCCTGGCACCTATGGCCTTGGGAGCAAGGGCGGGCGTCAAGTCAGCAGCCATTGAGCAAATTCATGCGGCCTATTCGTTTGGAGCCACCCGCTGGCAGGTAATTCGCTTGGTAGTTTTACCTTCTGCTATGCCAGAAATATTTACGGCAATGCGAGTGGGAATTGGTTTTGGCTGGACAACTTTGGTGGCAGCTGAAATGGTGGCCGCCACCTCCGGTTTAGGCTATATGGTTTTGTCAGCGTCTCGATTTTTGCAAACGCCGATTGTCATCATGGGCATTGTGGTGATCGCTGCGATTGCATACGCTTTTGACCACTTAGTGCGTTTTATTGAGCGTCGGGTAGTGCCGTGGAAGGGCCTTACGTGACAGAAAATATCCTGCCACACCGAAGGTTGGGCTTAGGCTCGACCCTAGTGTTAGTTCATGGCTATTTAGGGAGCTCAAGTCAATGGGACCAACAGGTTCAATTCCTGAGTCGTCAATTTGATGTCATAGCTTTGGATTTGGCCGGCTACGGCAACGCGCAGCACCTGAACGCACCCAACGAAATGGCCGCACACGCCAGAGACGTGCTCTACACCCTAGATCAGTTGGGAGTAAATCGTTTTAATTTGTTAGGTCACTCTATGGGCGGCATGGTGGTTCAAGAAATCGTCAGCATCGCGCCAGCAAGGGTGTACAAACTAGTGCTATACGGAACCGGGCCAGAGGGCAACATCCCCGGGCGCTTTGAGACCATGGCGCGTTCACGAGAGCGACTGGCCGAAGATGGTCTACAGCGGACGGCAAGGCGCATTTGCGCGACCTGGCTGCTTGACAAAGAGGCCTCGCCGGCCTTCGATTTATTAGCTTCTCTAGCCGAGTGCGCCAGTGAACAAGCGGCACACGCTGGCCTTATGGCTATGGAGGCTTGGGATGGACGCGACCGCCTCAGCGCGATTCAACAGCCGACCTTGGTAATTTGGGGCGAGCGAGATCGAACCTACGGTTGGTCGCAAATTGAAAAGCTCTGGCGCACGATTCCAAATGCCTGCCTTGCTGTATTGCCTATGTGTTCCCATGCAATGCACCTAGAGAGAACCGACTTGTTTCACACACTGCTTTTGGAGTTCTTGCTTTCGGGTGAATCCTTGACATGACCCTAGTGCGCGGCTTCGTGAGCTTAGGAGCTAGCCATAATGTGCGTAACTGGGAGGCTGCGGCATTGGAACTGAAATGGCTTGACGACTATATCGCACTGATCGAGACGGGTAGCTTCTCGGCGGCCTCTGAGCGTCGGCATATTTCCCAGCCAGCCTTCTCGCGCAGAATTCAGATGCTTGAAGACTGGCTCGGCGTGACTCTGATCGACCGAACACGTAAGCCACTCCAGTTCACCCCCGTGGCCAGGGACAACCAGCTCGAGTTTCGCCACTTAGTGGCACAGATTTATGAATTTCGCGCCATTCTTAAGTCCGAGTCGCTTGACAGCGCTGGTATCACCATTGCTGCTCAACATACGCTCGCCGCGTCCTATGTTCCAGGTTTTCTCGTCAGACTGCGAGATCTGGGCTTGGATCAGAATTTCAGAATTTGGTCTGAGAACCGCTCAGACAGCGTTGGGATGCTAATACGTGGCGAGGCCGAGATACTGATTACGTACGACAACCAGCAGTCGCCTTGCAACATTTCAGATCAACTAGCACTGCGCCACGTACTTGGTCAAGATGAGCTGCAGCTAGTAGCCAGCCCGTCAATGCACAAAACATTAAAGACGGTCGACAAAGGAGAGAGTGTCCATATGCTGTGTTATCCGCCGGACAGCTTCTTTGGTCAAGCTTTGCGCGCAGAGGTCCTACCAGATTTGATGCGCCGCCAGCAAGTGATCGTTAGATGCGTAAGCGAGTTCGCTATGGGGCTGCGCGAACTGGCTTTGATCGGTCAAGGGGCTGCTTGGTTGCCAACCTCGCTGATTAAAGATGACCTTGCGCGTGGCAGACTCCTTCCACTTAAAGAGCTCGGTCACTCCGTTCCCCTAGAGATCGTAGCCTTCTTTGCTATTCTGACGGGTGAACGGGGCGAGTTTTTGAAGCATAGTTTTAATCGGATTACTGGACGCACACTCTCTAATATAAGCACTGAAGTAAATTAAGCCAAAGGGGTTCTTTTGATTGAGTCTGTTATCAATCAAAAAACATCCTCGTTGCCCAGGTAAATAAATCAGATTTTTCCAACGATCTTATGTTGGCGGAAATTTAATAATCCAGCCATTTCTCTTTGGCTTTAAAAATGCAAATAGCGCAGCCATGAGAAAATGCTCTTTTTAAACAGAAAGTAACTATGTCCATCTCAATGTACCAAGCCAGCGTGCCGCGTATTGTCAACATGTTGACGAATTTAAACCAACTGCTCGATAAGACCCAAGTCCACATTGAAAGCAAAAAATGGAATGAGTCTGCCCTCACTCAATTTCGTCTTTACCCAGACATGTTGCCTATGTCACGCCAAGTTCAAATTGCTTGCGATACCGCCAAAGGCGTTGTCGCTAGGCTTGCAGGTGTAGATATTCCTGTTTACGAAGACAACGAAGTCACCCTGTCTGATTTAAAACAACGAATTGCTAAGACCATGGCGTTTGTCGAAGGATTTAAGCCAGCGCAGATTGATGGAACTGAAGACAAGGACATCATCACCAAGCGCGGTGACGTAGAGACCCATTACAAAGGCATGCAGTTTTTACTGAACCACGCTATGCCAAATATCTATTTTCACGTCACCACTGTTTACACCATCTTGCGTCACAACGGCATAGAAATCGGCAAGCGCGACTACTTGGGTAAGGTTTGATTTGATGCGCACGTGCCCCTGTCTTTTAGGAACATGGCAAGTGCGCGGGCGTCGAAAAAATTGCATTTCGAAAAATACACACGGAATGCTTTGACGCCAGAAAACAAAAAAGCCCGATAAATTTTTATCGGGCTTTTTGTAAGTCCTCTGTTAAAAGGAAATTTTGGCGGAGTGGACGGGACTCGAACCCGCGACCCCCGGCGTGACAGGCCGGTATTCTAACCAACTGAACTACCACTCCTGGTAGCGACAACGTTGCCGTTGTCTACTAATGCTTTCATCATCTAACGATGAATCTGGCGACCCCACGGGGATTCGAACCCCGGTACTCACCGTGAAAGGGTGATGTCCTAGGCCTCTAGACGATGGGGTCAAAACCTTGGACTAATCCGTTTATTAGAAATTTTGGTGGAGGTAAGCGGGATCGAACCGCTGACCTCTTGCATGCCATGCAAGCGCTCTCCCAGCTGAGCTATACCCCCAAACCGCAAAGCACTGCAAGCAGCACCTTCAATTCCTAAGCCTCAAATTATAGCCTTGAAAATCAGCCTTTGGCAAGGCGCGCTAGAACTTTTTCTCTATCGCAAAGCTCCAACACGGCGTCCAACGATGGAGTTTGGGCTGTACCCATTACCAAAACACGAACAGGCATTGCAAGCTGAGGCATTTTGAGTGCGCATTGGGTAAGCACCTCTTTGATCGCCGCAGCAATACTGGGTTTTTCCCATGTGCAATGCGATAGCTGCTGGATCAACAACGCAATAGCGGGCTTAACCTCCGCAGTCACATGTTGCGCAATCTCCGCGGGATCGGGATGAACATCAGCGTAAAAACGCGCAACCCACTCCGTCAGCGCGACGGTCGTGTCACAGCGGTCTTTCAACAGGTCACACAAGCGGGCTAACTTGTCATCCGAAGTGATGCCAAGCTGCGCCAGTTGGGCTTGTACCAAAGGAGCGATCGCTTCCCCCGACATGGCTTTCAGGTGTTGCGCATTGACCCACCGCAATTTGGCTTCGTCAAACTGCGCGGCGCTGCGCCCTAAATGGTCTAAGTTAAACCACTCCACAAACTGTGCACGGCTGAAAATTTCATCATCTCCGTGACTCCAGCCCAAACGGGCGAGGTAATTCACCATGGCCTCCGGCAAATAGCCTTCCACCGCATATTGCGTTACGGCTTTCGCGCCATTGCGCTTGCTCATTTTTTCACCTTGTGCATTAAGCACGGTAGGCAAATGGGCGTACACCGGCGGCGTTTTTCCTAGAGCGTGAAAAATATTGATTTGACGCGGGGTGTTGTTGACATGGTCATCGCCACGAATGACGTGGGTAATGTCCATATCAATATCATCAACTACCACGCAAAAATTGTAGGTAGGCGTACCAACCAACTCGCCAGCTTGGGCAGGTCGCGCAATCACCAAATCATCCAATTCGTCATTGCTAATTGCAATGCGCCCTTTAATTTTGTCGTCCCATACGACGGAGCCTTCTTGTGGGTTTTTAAAGCGCAAGACGGGTTGAATTCCACTCGGAATAGGAGGCAATGTCTTTCCTGGTTCAGGCCGCCAAGTTCCGTCATAGCGTGGCTTTTCCTTATTCGCCATTTGTGTTTCACGTAAGGCATCTAAAGCCTCCACACTCATATAACAGGGATACACCCAGCCAGCCGCCTGCAGCTCAAGGAGAACTTCCTTGTAGCGATCCATCCGTTGCATTTGATAAAACGGCCCCTCGTCGTGGTCTAAACCTAACCAACGCA
>Ga0247843_1002172_pt1 | contig 36805 bp, 25 predicted proteins | sample LaCruzMarch2017__FD_192420 | JGI IMG/M metagenome (GOLD analysis project Ga0247843, IMG submission 192420) | Freshwater microbial communities from meromictic Lake La Cruz, Castile-La Mancha, Spain - LaCruzMarch2017_8m | ecosystem: Environmental > Aquatic > Freshwater > Lake | place: Spain... | reverse complement strand
TGATCCTGATATTTGGATTGCGTTTTTCACACTGGTCGCGCTTGAGATTGTGCTTGGGATTGACAATATTATTTTCATTTCTATCCTCACCAGTCGCCTGCCCGAAAACCAACAAGCAAAAGGCCGCCGTATTGGCTTGGCTTTGGCGATGTTTACGCGCATCGCGTTGCTTTTGTCCCTGGCCTGGATGATGAAACTAACCGCGCCCATTTTGGTTGTCGGAAGCAATGAAATCAGTGGCAGAGATCTTATTTTGTTGCTTGGAGGTCTTTTTCTGATGTACAAAAGTGTGAATGAAATTCATGCGAAAGTAGAAGAAGCTGGTAAACCTACCGAAAAAGTCCGCAAGGCGAGGTTTTCAACCATCATTGCGCAGATTATTTTGGTAGATATCGTGTTTTCGCTCGACTCGGTCATCACAGCAGTAGGCATGGTTAATGAGATTGGAGTGATGGTCGCCGCTGTGATCGCTTCGGTAGGCGTGATGATGGTTGCTGCGGAGCCGATCAGCAGATTCGTCAATCAACACCCCGCTGTGAAAGTGCTGGCCTTGGCCTTTCTCATCATGATCGGCGTAGCGCTTATTGGCGAAGGGCTTGGGTTCCACATTCCAAAGGGTTATATTTATTTTTCTATGGCCTTTTCTGTGGGGGTAGAGTTTATCAACATTCGACTGAAGAATCGGTCTGCGTCCACCTGAAATTTGTTGTTGAGGGTGTTTTTGCTCAAATCAGCATTTGTAAGAACTTAATATTTAAAAGCCGGTGGGCCTCCTATTTTTGAGGCAATAAAACTATGGTCTTATGAAATATTTGTTCCTCACCCTTTTTCTGAACCTTTCAGTTTTCAGCGCCTGGTCACAAGTCGAATTTGCACCTACTGGGGCGGAGTGGTATTATCGCTTCATTCCTGGGTATTTCACAAATAATTCAGGTGGCTTTAGCCATGCCCAAGTCATCAGTGATACCCTATTGAATGGGCGGGTATGCAAGCAGATTTGCACCACAAATTTCATCTATCCGGCGTCCACAGTCCATTGTGGCAACCGTTCCACCATTGGTATCATTTACCAAAGCGGCGACTCCATTTTTAGGTATAATGCTTACCCTACGAGTCATTTTAGCCTTCTGTTCAGAAATAACTTTCAATTGAACGACACCTTCCAGCGGGATAATGGTCGACTATGGGTTGTAAAAGAAATAACGGCCTTGGACTTTAATAATTCCACTGTTCGTCGTTTTCGATTGGAGAATATTGATGGCGGTGATGCTACCTTTATTTATGACCTTTTTGGTCCAGAAACAGGAATTTTTGATCGTCTGCCAGGGGAAATCGCAGACGCTCCTACCCTAAGCCTGCGTTGTTATGCTGATGCAAGTTTTCCCCAAGTAAATCTGACTGCCGAGGCTTGCGATGCCATTCTAAACTCACCTGAGCCCAGTTTTTTGGTATCTATCTTTCCAAACCCAGCACACGATTTCATTGACTTGCAACTGAGTGGATTCTTGTCAGAACCGCCCAATATCAAGGTCTGGGATGCCTTGGGCCGTTTGGTATTGGAAGAACGGTTTGCCTATGGGCAACAGCGATTAAATTTGCGTAACCTACCCGCAGGCTTTTACGAGCTGACCGCTGACAGCGCTGGAATCGTAGTTCAGCAAAAATTTGTCAAATACTGACTTGAGCAACCAATCTTTGCGGGCACGATAATGCCTGTTCTGATGAAAAAAATATTCCTGTTCGCTGGCGCAATGCTATGCATCGCGTCTCTTTTAACCTTCGAAGCCCAAGCGCAGACGGGCGTTTCACCCAAAAACATCACGCTCGACGACTGCTTTACGTTTTTCAAATTCTATCCTCAAACAGGCGGAAACTTCCAATACCTCCAGGATGGTGCGCACTATGTAGAAGCCGACCACGATGGCGTCCTGCACTTCCGGGATGTGCGAAATGAAAAAATAGATTCCATCCTCACGCTAAAGCTCCCCGAGGAAGCCAAGGGATTCGATCAATTCGAGTTCAGCGAGGATGAGACCAAAATCGTGGTTCGCGCCGGGACAGAGCCGGTTTATCGGCACTCAGTACTCGCTAATTATTACGTATACGATTTCAAAACCAACTCGACGGAGCCAGTTTTTGGAAAAGGCAAACAGCAGTTTGTCGCGCTTTCACCAACTGGTACCCATGCGGCATTTGTTTTTGGAAATAATCTGTATGTCAAGGACTTAGCCACCAAACAGATCGTACCAGTCACGCAAGACGGTGAGCCAAACAGGATCATCAACGGTATCCCCGATTGGGTGTACGAGGAAGAGTTTAGCCCTGTGGATGGAAGCGGCATGGTGGCCACCCGATGGAGTCCCGACGGCACGATGCTGGCCTTTATTCGCTTCGACGAAACGGCCGTGCCTGAAATGCCCCTCACTTGGTACGAAGGAGGCACCTACCCGCGTCGCAGCACCTTTAAATACCCGAAAGTCGGGGAGGCCAATTCTACCGTAAGCGTACACCTTTACGATCTGACAACACAAGGTATGGTGGGCAAATTAATGGGCCTCGAACCCGACGATTATTGCCCACGACTCCACTGGACCCAAGACAATCAGTTGGTAATGACTCGGTTGAATCGCCGGCAAGACACGCTCGATTTACTTATGGCCATGCCAGATCGAACCATTTTTGTCCAGGAAGACCAGACCAATTGGATTCCCACTCGATTGCTTTTGGAAGAAACCGACCCAGCTTATGTTGAAATTGAATCAGACAACAAACTGGTCTTTTTAAAAGACAAACGCCACTTTTTATGGATGAGTGAGCGCAGCGGATGGCAGCATGTTTACAAATATGAAATGACAGCGGCTCCGTCGGCTGCTGGAAGCAGAACGAGCATCGCGTTGACCAAGGGCAAATTCGACGTGACGAATTTTTATGGTGTAGATGAAAAAAATGGCAAGTTCTACTTTCAAGCCGCCACGCCAACGCCATTAGACCGCCAAATCTGGGAAGGTGATTTGAATGGCGGCGACGCTCAATTACTCACTCCGCCTACGGGGACGCACGAGGCAGCCTTCAGCCCCACGTTTGATTATTTTACCCACATTTGGTCCAACGCCAACACGCCGCCCGTGGTAAATATTTGCGACCGAAAGGATGATACTTTGCGCGTGATCAACAAGAACGAGCGGGTGCGAAAACTTCGGAATGATTACGGGTTTGTTCAAAAAGAATTTTTCCAAATCCCGCTGTCCGACGGAACCCTGCTAAACGCCTGGATGCTTCGGCCTTCCGTAATAGATACGCTCAAAAAGTACCCGATTTTGTTTGATAACTATGGCGGCCCCAATTCACAAACTGTTCAAAATCAATACGATGGCTACATGGGCAGTTGGCATCAACTGCTGGTTCAAAAGGGCTACGTTGTGGTCAGTGTGGACAATCGCGGCACAGGGGCGCGCGGGCGAGATTTCAGAAAATCCACCCAACTTCAATTGGGCAAACTCGAAACGGAAGACCAAATCGCTGCCGCCCGTTACCTTGGTACACAGCCTTGGGCAGACCCGACCCGTATCGGAATCTGGGGCTGGAGTTTTGGTGGTTACCTTAGCACTTCTTGTATTTTAAAGGGGGCTGACGTATTTAAAATGGCGATGGCCGTAGCGCCTGTGGTCAATTGGAAATGGTACGATTCTGCTTACACGGAACGCTACATGCACACCACCGCCAACAACGCAAAAGGATACGAGGATAATTCGCCGCTCAATTTTGCAGGACTTTTACGGGGGGATAATTATCTCATTTGCCACGGCATCACGGACGATAATGTGCATTGGCAGCAGACGGTGGAGATGATCAACGCGCTCATCCAAGCCAACAAACAGTTCGATACGTACTACTACCCAAACCGGAATCACGGGATTTATGGGGAAAATGCCACGAAGCACTTGTTTACGAAGTTGACGAATTTTGTGCTGGAGAAACTTTGAGGTTTTTTGCCACTAATTGCACTAATTTTCACGAATAATTAGTGCTAATTCGTGAAATTAGTGGCGAAAAACATCCCAGGCAAACCTAGCCACAATCCCCGCCACCACCACGATAAAAACTTGCCGAATGAACGCATTACCGCGCAGAACCGCCATTCGGCTTCCAAGGTAAGAACCCGCTACATTGCAAGCCATCATCGGAAGCGCGAGGTGGAAAAGAATGTATTTGTTCATCAGGAAAAAAATGAGCGAGGAGACATCAGCCACCACATTGATGATTTTGGAAATAGCGGAGGAAGAGAGAAAGCTGTAGCCAATAACGCTCACAAAGCCAAATACCAGCAAACTCCCAGTGCCTGGGCCAATAAATCCGTTGTAAAAGCCCAGCGTAGCTCCGATGCCCGCCGCCCACCAGCGCACTTTTTCTGGCGCGACATTGAACTGTTCCTGATGCCCAAAATCTTTCTTTCGATAGGTGTAAATAGCAATTGCGATAATGAGAATCAGGATGATCGGCTTAAGCACTTCGGACGGCAGCAGGCTTTGCAGCGTAGCCCCGAAATAGGAAAAAACAGACGCCGGTATCCCGGCATAAAGCACTGTTTTCCAAGGGATTTTAACGGTTCGGGAGTAGTTCCACGCAGCTACAGAGGTCCCAACTGCCGATGCCAGGCGATTGGTCCCAATAATGTTTGGCACTGAAAGTTGCGGGTAGAGCACAAAAAACGCGGGTACCTGCACCAGTCCACCACCGCCCACGATGCTGTCAATAAATCCGGCGAGAAATGCAAAGGCGCAGAGGAGGTAGAGTTCCATGATAAGAGGCTGCAAGAATACGCTGAAAAGATGGTTTCTGAATTTTGCCGGAAGATTTCATCGTTTCCAAACCCAAAGCGGTTACTGAAACACCCGTGGCTAACATGCAACGAAATCTTTTTGCTGAATTCGTTGTTCATCTGAACACATTTTCAGCAAAAAATATGGAAAACAACACTCAAAACTGGAATCCCCTGACGCCCGAAGAAGAACACGTAATTGCCCAAAAAGGCACTGAACGCGCTTTTACAGGCGAGTACAACAACTTCAAAGCAAAGGGGCATTTCATTTGTCGCCGCTGCAATGCACCGCTTTACAACTCCTCCGACAAGTTTGACAGTGGCTGTGGCTGGCCCTCCTTCGATGACGAGATACCGGGCGCAATCACCCGCCATACCGACATTTCTTTTGGGATGAAACGAGTGGAAATTGTGTGCGCGAATTGCGAAGGCCACCTTGGCCATGTATTTGAGGGAGAGCGCATGACCGAAAAAAACACCCGGCACTGCGTGAATTCGCTTTCTATTCGGTTTGTGGCAGCGTAGGGCGAAATTTATTTCGCCCTAAAAAAGCAAGTGCCCTTCCGTGGATTCGGGAGGGCACTTGTGTTTTAATGACGAAATGAATTTCGCGAGGGGATGACGAAATGAATTTCGTCCTACAGCATGGCCTCAATGATATTCTCCTCCGTCACACCTTCTGCTTCGGCCTTGTAGTTGCGCACAATACGGTGGCGCAGCACGAGGTTGGCGATGGCCTGCACGTCTTCGATATCAGGTGAGTATTTGCCCCGGATGGCTGCATGGCATTTGGCGCCAAGTGCAAGATACTGGCTGGCGCGTGGGCCTGCTCCCCAACCGAGGTAGTTGTTGGCTTCCTTGGTGGCGCGAGGTGTGCCAGGCCGGGTTTTGGACGCAAGCGCAACGGCGTATTCCAGCACATTGTCGCTTACGGGTATTTTTCGGATAAGCTGTTGATATTCTTTGATTTGGTCGCTGCTCAGGATGTGTTTCAAGCTTACCTGACGCGAGGAAGTAGTGTTTTTTACAACTTCCACTTCCTGCTCATAAGTAGGGTAGGTGAGCGGGATGTTGAACATGAAACGGTCAAGTTGCGCTTCCGGGAGTGGGTAAGTGCCTTCCTGTTCGATGGGGTTCTGTGTAGCGAGTACGAAAAACGGAGAGGGCAGTTCGTGGCGTTGACCGTTTACGGTTACGGAGCGTTCCTGCATCGCTTCGAGCAGGGCTGCCTGGGTTTTGGGCGGGGTCCGGTTTATCTCGTCGGCTAACACGATATTGGAGAAAATCGGGCCGCGCAGGAAACGAAAATGACGGGTTTCATCCAGAATTTCGGAGCCGGTTATGTCAGAAGGCATAAGGTCCGGGGTGAACTGAATCCGTTTGAAATCAAGGTCGAGCACTTCTGCGATGGTACTGACGAGGAGGGTTTTAGCCAATCCAGGTACCCCAACGAGCAGGGCGTGACCATTGGAAAAAAGAGAGATAATGACTGCTCGCACCACATCGTCTTGGCCTACGATAATTTTGCTGATTTCCGCCGAAAGGTCTTTGTAGGCCTGCGCGAGCGCATCCACGGCTTCTACATCCGATTTGTGATTTGCCATTTTTTTAGTGAGTGGTTTACCCGCCATAGCCCGTTTAGGGCGAAGGAGGGTTAGTTGTGGATTGGTTTATTAGTGATTGGTTGATTGGTAATTGGTAACTAGTTAATTGGTAATTGAACAATTGGGTCGCAAAAATAGCCATTTGAAACCTCTGCAAAAACGTTCAACGACAAATGACCCGTTAAAAGCACTTATTTGTCGGCGAACGACTAGCCCGCATAGAGTTTCAGGCATGCGCCACACAGGCAAGTGGAGCCGAATTGGCGTTTGAGGGTCTCTTGGGTGGCCGGGTGGAGGTTGTTCAATTCTTTACACCAACAGGTCTCGTCAGTGTAGCAAAGGAATGGTTTTTTGCAACGGGGGCAATTGCTCATGAAATTACCCTCGTCTTGTACCCATGCCGCTTCCACTCTTCCACCAATCGGTTGATAATCACCGCTGTTTTTCATAGCCCGCATTTTGGTACTAATCGGCGGGTTTAGTTTGCGCACCTGAACTTTTATGCCCTTCATTTGTGGGAATTGCCGTTTCATGCGCTGGATAATATTCGTCACTACAGTTTCTAAAAGTTTGCGCGGCTGTGCCATTTCGGCCATGCAAATTTGAAACACGGTTTCATAATTCACCGTGGCCTGCTCGATGCTGTCGGTTTTTGCAGCCAATGCGATGCCTGTTTGCACCTCCACATTTACCACATACTCCGTACCGAGCAACTGCTCCTCCGGGTACACGCCATGAAAAGCGTGAAAACGCATTCCTTCAAGCACTACGAGGGCCATATATAGTTAAAAGGTTCAACTTGTTACTTGTTACTTTCAACGGCATAAGCTGCCGCGCCAATGATTCCAGCATTATTGAGGAGTTTGGCGGGTACAACACGGGCTTGCGTAATAAGTTGATGTTTAAATTGATCAAAAAACTTGCTTTCACCTCCGCCCAAAATGAATAGGTCGGGAGAAAATAGCAGTTCCAGATGATTCAAATATTCATTAAAACGGTCGGCCCACTCGGTTCGGCTGATTTTGAGGCGTGACCGAGCCCCGGAAGAACACCATAATTCCGCAGATTTTCCGTGTTTCCAGAGCAGGTGGCCGAGCTCTGTGTTGGGAATCAACTCGCCTTTGTAAAAAAGAGCCGATCCCAATCCTGTGCCTATAGTAATGAGCAGCACCAGTCCATTCTCCTCCCGGCCTTGTCCGTGGCGCATTTCGGCTACACCTGCGGCATCGGCATCGTTGGTGGCAAAAACAGGGCAACCACAAGCCTCTCCAAATACTTTTTCGATGCTGGTGCCGATCCAACTTTTGTCAATGTTGGCGGCAGAGTTTGCAACGCCATTTTTTACAATGCTGGGAAAGCCACAGCCCACAGGGCCTTTGTAATTAAAAAACTCAACGATCTCCGAAAAAGCCCCGGCCATCGCTTTGGGTGTAGAGGGTTGGGGCGTTGGAACTCGAAAGCGTTCGCCTTGCAATTTTCCGCTCGCCACATCTACCACGGCGCCTTTAATGCCGGATGCGCCTACGTCTATTCCTAAAATATGCTGCATAGTGTTGGATGGGTAAATGTGGTCAATGTGAGTTGGTTATGCGTGGAATTGTTGATTTGGTGATGTTGACAGGCTTGGCGTTTTCAATGTGGAGAATCGGCAGCGTAACTTTTGGGCAGTGTATATTTGTCTGGCACAAGATGAAAATATCAAATCAAAGTGTCCGCAAGTCCAATGTCCAACAGTCCAACATCCAACGTCCTATTCTTCTGGAATTACACTTTCTTCTTCCACTTCTTCGCCCGTATCGGAGATGATTGATTTTTGCTTGCGGCGTTCGAGTGAATTGGCATGCATATCCAGGTATTCCACGCGGTTGCGTACAATTTCAGCGGCAAGGTAAATTGCCTTTATCATCGAAGTTTCTTCGGCTTCGCCTTTGCCGGCAATATCGTAAGCCGTGCCGTGATCGGGTGAGGTGCGCACGGCAGGTAAACCTGCGGTGTAGTTAACACCCGCACCAAAAGAAAGTGCCTTGAAAGGCACCAGACCTTGGTCATGGTACATGGCTAGAATTCCGTCGAACTTGTGGTATTGACCCGAACCGAAAAATCCGTCAGCAGGGTAGGGGCCAAAAGCCATCACCCCTTTTAATTTGGCTTCCTCAATGGCCGGACGCACGATTTTATCATCCTCGTCGCCAATAGCGCCTTCGTCACTGGCGTGCGGGTTGAGTCCCAATACCGCAATGGTAGGCCGCTCTATGTTGAAATCAATGCGAAGGGTTTCAGCCATGATGAGGATTTTACGCAGCACTTTTTCCTTGGTGACAGCGGCTGCTACTTCACGGATAGGAAGGTGGTTGGTAACCAGACCCACGCGCAATGAATCGGATACCATCAGCATCAGTGATTCTTTTGCTTTGAAGGCATGGGTAATGAACTCGGTATGACCCACAAATTGAAAGCCTGCCATTTGCATGGCTTTTTTGTTGATGGGCGCCGTTACAAGAGCATCAATATTCCCCGATTTAAGGTCTTTTACCGCACGTTCAAGGGCCTTTTGAGCGCATTCGCCCCCTACTTTGTCAGGTTTCCCGAGCGTAATGTTCACGTTGTCGGGCCAGCAGTTGATCACATTGATGCGCTCCGCATGGGCCTCAGTAGCCGTTTCAATGGAGTGAAACTGAATGTTCTCTTCCGTGATGATGTTCTTGTGATAGGCGATCACCTTGGTGCTGCCGTACACCACGGTTTTGAACTTCTTCCCGATGTTTTTAAGTCCGATGGATTTGAGAATGACCTCAAGACCGATGCCGTTGATGTCGCCGCAGGATATTCCGATGGTTATGTTGCTCATCTTAGTTAGTGATGAGTGATCAATGGTAAGTGGTAATGTGGAACAAAATTGCTTTGGTTCATCACTTTTCACTTATCACTGACCACTTTCAAGAGTATTGTTTTTTCAAAAAGTTATACAAAAGCCGAACCCCCACGCCTGTACCTTCCTTCGTGCGATAGCCATTGGCAACGCGCAAATATGCAGGTCCGGCAATATCGAGGTGAAGCCAGGGATAATCCACAAAGTTTTCAAGGAATTTGCCAGCGGTAATCATGCCGGCATTGGAAGAGCCGAGGTTTTTTAAATCAGCGATGTTGCTTTTTAATTCGTCGCCAAATTCTTTCCAAAGTGGAAGTTCGACCAGGCGCTCGTACGTTGCAAAACCGCTCTCCTCCAGGGAATATTTTACGTCTTTAGGAGCAGTACCCATGTAGCAGATCGCCTGAGTGCCCAAAGCTCTAACCGCAGAACCGGTCAGGGTTGCAATGTCGAGTGCAAGCGATGGTTCGTATTTTTTAGCGAAATGCAGCGCATCTGCCAGAATAATTCTTCCTTCTGCGTCGGTATTCATCACTTCAACCGTTTTTCCGGAACCCATGGTGATGACATCCCCCGGGGCGAATGCGTTCTCGCCAATTCTGTTGTCAGTAACCGGTATCAATCCTACCAAATGTACGGGAAGATGGGTCATTGCAGCCAACGCTAAGGTACCCACTACGGTAGCAGCCCCCGCCATGTCGCACTTCATATAATCCATTGCTTCACTGGGTTTTAGACTGAGTCCACCCGTGTCATAGACCACCCCTTTGCCGACCAGTATCACGGGCTTTGCGTTTTTGGCGTTTTCTGGGTTCCATTCCAGCACACAGAACCTGGGCGGGATTTGGCTGGCGCGGTTCACGGCTAAAAGTCCACCCATTTTCAGGGCTTCAATTTTTTCTTTGCCCATTATTTCAGCCTGAAAACCAAAGGTTTGTGCGGCAGATTCGATGGCGTCCGCGAGTTGAATGGAATTCATATGCGACTGCGGTTCGTTCACCAGATCGCGGGTAAGAAACACCGCTTCGATCAGTGCATTGATTTCATTGATCGCGCTGGTGCTGGCGGAATCCGGGGCCAAACGAATTTCTTGCAGGTGTTTTTCGGGCGGCTTGGTGAAGTATTTCAGAAACTGGTAGCTGCCCAGTGCGAGACCCTCTGCAAAAGCAAGGGCGCGGTTTTCGGCGCACAAATTCTGGATGCCGACCGACTCGATTTTGTAACGACGGAGTTCAGCCAGGAGTTCGTTTCCTGCCAGTCGAGCATCTTCGAGTGCGATGAAAGGGTCTTTTTCAGGCTTCAGGATCCTTACAAATACCACCCCTTCGGCTCTGGGGAAGGAAAAACTGGATATATCCTGACTGCATGCCTGGCGGAGAAATGCCAATTCGCCTGGCGTTAGGGGAGTGCCCAGCGCGTCGAGATGGTCTTTATCGGCCAGCAGGACAAGATTATTATGAATGAAGCCAGCCTCAACGGCGGCCAATTGGACTCGTTTCACAGCGCGGGATGCGATTAGTGGAAGATATCGGTTTTGAAAAGACGCACAATGTGTTGACTTTCAAACACTACTTGGATTCCTGAAAATAGTGGGCAAAGGTAGGTTTTTCCCGATAAAATTTGAGCAATTCAGCGGAAATGGTAGGAGGATATGCGGGTGTGCCCTCCAAGTGCCTAAATCCGACATACGAGGTAAATTAACATGCATTAAGCTGGGTTGTTATCCGGCCTTTGTTATGTTTGCAGCACCTTGGCACGAGCCAGTTAAAATGGTTCTTAAAATATCTATAGTGTATTCTTGATTCTATGGCCGCACAAAGCGGTTTTAGTGACCTCCCGACAACGACCGACTAGAACCTTGGGCTGCTCCCAGTAGCCTTAGTTTCATCCGAACCGCGACTCTTCGACCTAATCCTTGATTAATGCGCAAGCGTTTTTAAAGTTCAACGCCTGTTCATCAGCATGATTTTCGATGCTAATTTCTCGTGTGGCCCCGAGTACTCGGGGCCGCAGTGCTAGTATATTGCCCCGAAGCCAAGGTGGGGCAAATTTTTCACTTTTTCTCAAACCATTGCAACCGATGTTACAATGAGTGAAATCAATCTTATTTCAAATTCTAAAACCTTACAAACATGTTTAACAAAAGATTCCTTTGTAATTTCAAGGGGGGGGGGCAAAATGCTTATACTTGCATTCCTCATTGTGCTCTGTTCGCATTCTGTTAGTGGACAGGAATGCCCCGCGCCGCCTCCGTGTGCCAATATATGGCTAGAAATTGTCCGGCAAGACCCGGACAATGTCGTGACCAGTTGCACCGGCAGCGCCGATGTGTGCGGCGACAAGTTTCGACAGGTTTTTTTCAAAGTCTACCTGCGCACCAAAAAACTGGTGTCGCCCAGTAACCCGAATGGCCTGGATGACTTTTACCTCGATTACAGTAAACTAGATGTGACCTTGAACCTAATTGACCAAACCTACTCCCACATAGACACGACAGCTACAAACGAGTGCTTCATTAATGGGGTAGGGGCAAAATGGTATAATTATGACAACGATGACGGCGACAAAGTGATCTTCACCCCTGGAGAGGGGCAAGTGTCCATCAGTTTTGCCAACCTTGACTCAGGGGCCGACAACTGTGGGTCGTCAGGATCGAACAACACCGGGAACATCATCACTTTTACCCATGGCACACCCTACAATGCGATTGCGTGCCCGGACGGAAGCCCAGCCCCGGAATGCTTTTATGTGGAATTGTTCACGATTGTCGTAAACGCATACCCTGGAGAGTATATAGGTTTTTATTTTGATCCAAACGGGCGCTGGTATGAGGCAAAATCAACTTCTGATTACTGCGTAATAGATAGTACTGGCTCAGGTACTCACAATGGACTGGGCAATATTCAGGTTAACAGCCCAGTTACATTTGTCAACACAGCAAACCAGTGGATTGAAGCGCTATTGTTGGAAAAAGAAGGGACTACTGACGGCGGATACGACTTCCCGGTAGCGGTAAAGAATACGGGCACGGCTACGAGGGAGGTCACTTATCTTGAATTCGTGCTAAAAGCTACGCTTACAGCTTTCAATAAGCCCTTTACCTATACAGGCGTAATGCCAAGGGTATATCCAGGTGATACTAACCTGTTAACGGGTGAGACGACCTACTACCTGCATTATATCATAGATACCTCTTTAACATTAATTGGGGGTGACAGTGTAGTATTGAGCAAGATTAAGATGGGGCCACCCGTATTGACCAACCAGCGGTGGGCAACCAGCTTGGATTTTGAAGATGCGGCTACCGCGCCCCGGGTCAGAACCACAGGGTCATCAGATGCCTGTACGCTGCTCAAAACTTCGGGCGGCCCCGCAACGTCCCTTACCCTCGGACATACTTTTTGCAGCGACACCAGTATTCACTTTAAAGTAAGGGGTATCTCCGGAGGATGTGACGACATAAGAGCAAGAGTTGAACTTTATTCTACAGACCCTCCGGATACGTTGCGGTTGAAAAAGGTAGAATTTACCTTAGAGTTTGACTTTGATTCGCCCAATATCACCTTTGACACCGTGGAATACACGAACTGGCCCAGCGTAATCTGTGGCACCCATGGCTGTTTCGTTCCTGGATATTGTTACACCATGTCTTCTGACAGCAAGACTTTTGATTACTGCTTTCAGGAAATCCCGGACAACGCACCGACTACGTTCATTCTGAACTCGTCCAAAACCATGGATATCGTTTTCAGCAATACGGGGAAGGGTTGTATCACCAATGTGACCGTGACAAAACTTGATATAACTTATGTCTATACCAATGCTGGATGTATACCTAGTGTGGATCGCCCTGAAGACTTCTCCATCTGCGCCAACTCGATTGAGGGAACGGTGAAAACAGAATTGGGACAGGGTATTGAAGAGGTGAAGGTTTACATAAAGGAGGCCATCTTTAACGCAATTAATGGTGATGAAATCACAAATTGCGACCCAACTTGTTCAGACTCCTGTGCATCAGATTTTGATCTTACAGACACTACCGGGTCATTCGGCTTTTGTAACATCTGCACTACCTGTGACCGATTTATGATTGAGCCTGAAAAAAACGACAACCCTCTTAATGGGGTAACCACTTATGATCTTGTTCTTATCAACAAGCACATTCTTGGCATTGAACCTTTTGTCAGTCCCTACAAAATGATTGCCGCTGATGCAACCCAAACTGGTTCTATAACTACCCTTGATATCGTAACGTTTAGGAAACTAATTTTAGGCATTGATACGATATTGCCAAATAACAAATCATGGCGATTTGTACCTGACACTTTTGCGTTCCCCAATGCCAATAACCCTTTCCAATCTGCATTCCCCGAATCTGAAAACTGCGTCGCCCCACAATCTTCTACGGTAGATTTTATTGGCATTAAAATAGGCGACGTGAATAACTCGGCAACCGCCAACCGGCCTGCGGAACGGCCAATTGCTGGATTGACCTGGCCTAGTTTGCGTACGGCTCAAGGAGGCATTGTCACTTTGCCTATCATTTACGCGGGTGCTGATCCAATGGAGGCAGTACAGCTGGGGCTGCGCTTCGACCCTGCCGTTTTGCAATTGGTCGGCCCCTCTCAAGGTGATATTGAAAGTTACTTGCCTGCAAACTTCAACTTGTTCAGGGCTGCAGAGGGTGAGATTCGTACTCTCTGGCTGCCCATGACAGCCGAGCTGGAGGCCGTTTTGCCCGGCACGGTACTGTTTTATCTCACGTTTAAAGTGCTGACGGATGTGCCGGAATCGGGCCTGCCGCTTTGGCTGGACGAACAGCTGCTGGCCTGCTCGGCTTGGAAACTCGATGGCACCGAATATGTACTACAGCATACTTCGACCAGCAAGTCCCGGGCAGAAGCTTCTACCCAATTCAAAGATATGCAAGCTTCTGTACGACCCAACCCAACTTTGGGCACGGCTACCCTCGTGGTTCAAGTCGCCCAGCCCGAAAAAGCCCGTGTGATGCTCTTAGATGGCTTTGGCCGCAGGATCGCCATGCGCGAAGTGTCGCTTGCCGAAGGGCAGCAGGAAATACCCTTACCCGAGGTGCAAGGGCTTCCGGGCGGGGTTTACTTGTGGAAGATATACACCCCGTCCCAGAAGGCACAGGGGCATCTTGTAAAACAGTAAGGTCACGGCGTTCGCCTAAAAGTGCAAGTTTGCAGGGGGGGTGTGAGGCGGTGACTCCAAGTCACCGCCTCACTACCACCCCTAACCCTACCCCTTTCAGCACACCCCCTAAATCCAACCCCCACTCTGCTTGAAAGTATCCTACCAATCGCAACTGCTTTGCTCATGAAAAACATCCTTACCGCTATAGCCCTTTTAGGGATCGCCATCATACTGCCTGCTCAAAACCGAATCTATGTTCACCACGCCGCCAGTGGCGCCAATAATGGCCAGACTTGGGCCGACGCATTTTCAGACTTGCAAACCGCCCTTTTAGCCGCCCAAGGGGGCGACGAAGTTTGGGTTTCAGAAGGTACCTACTATCCAACCAGTGGAACTGACCGATCGGTCTCTTTTGAACCCAAGAGTGGCGTTCAGCTCTACGGAGGTTTTGTGGGAAACGAAACAACCTTGGGCCAACGAGATTGGGCGGCTCATGTCACTTATTTAAGCGGCGACATTGGGATACCCAACGACAGTACCGATAACAGCCTCAATATCGTCTACCTTTTTCAGTCGGACTCCAATACAGTGCTTGACGGCTTTACCGTCTGCTTTGGCCTGGCCGACAACTTGTCGGGCGCCAACAGTTCCAGAGACCGGGCGATCTGCGGAGGCGGGCTTTACATCGAAGCTGGCAACTGGGACGCCCTCCCCAATATCCAGAACTGCCTATTCATGCAAAACACTGCAAATTCGTTTGGTGGGGGTGTGATGATCAATGGAGCATCTGCTGCGGGCGTAGCTCCCAGCTTTGTGAAATGCCGCTTTGAAGAGAACCGTTCGCTGGGAAGCGGTGGCGGATTGGCCCGTTTTGGGGGCAGTTGGACCGAGCGCGGCAATGAGTTCGAGAGCTGTGCCTTCTCGCAGAACCGAGCTGTAGTGCATGGTGGTGGTTTATACTACAGTGATACGCAAGGGCCGAATACTGTGACATTATATGGCTGTACCTTCGAGGGCAACCGGGCTGCCAACAGAGGCGGCGGGGCTTATTTTCTGACAGGAAAGGCGGGGAAAAGTGGTCTGTACATTCAAAATTGCGGATTCGAGGCCAATATTGCTTTGGAAGGCGCGGCGATTGACATTTTTACCAATGGCAACGATTTTGACGGCGAGGCGGTGATAGACAGCTGTGTGTTTCTAAGGAATATATCGCCCTCGGGAGGAAACGCCCCGTCCATCATCTATTCAGACCAGTTTGGCACCCCACAAACCCTTGTGAAATTAAGCAATTCGAAGTTGGAAGCGAACAAATCACATCGCGATATCGTATTTTTTGGGTGGCTTGATGCCATGACGATAACTGAAGGAATATTGTTTTATCGGGATACAGCAATTGCAATACTTGTCAACAGCGCTATTTCTTCTTCACGATTAGTGAGAACTAGGTTCTCTTCAAACAGAGCAGATAGATTGGTTGACATAGATTATTCCGATGCAACGATTGTGCCTAGTTTCTACGGGATTAATAGCGTGTTTGACGAAAACAAACGCATAATTAACTTTATTACTGGTTTTAGCTTTTCCTATCATATTGATTCGATTTTTCTTACAAATTGCAATTTCCTTGAAAATGAAGTGTATAATTTTGTAACAGGGCCATTCGGTTCAAACTTGAATGTTATTTTAAAGAACATGATAATGAGGAAGAGCGTATTTTCAACGTACAACGAATACTATTTTTCGTCCTCCGTTCTCGGATATCCCGATTGCCAATCTTTGCCTCCCAACGTCACCTGCGGCCCCAACAACCTCTTCAACTTCGACCCTCAATTCCGCGACACCGCCAACCACGACTACTCCCTGCTCCCCTGCTCCCCCCTTATCAACGCTGGCAGTAACGCGGCAGCAATGGGCATCCTCACGGATATAGCGGGCAATCCACGCATCCAGGGCGGCACCGTGGACATCGGTGCCTTCGAGTCGCCCGCTTTCGCTTTGGCGGCTTCCCCTGAAATCCAGCCAGCCTGCGTCGGCAGTTCCAACGGCAGCATTGCCATTACGCCCGTATTCGGCTGTGAACCATACACTTATGACTGGCTTCCTGATGCGGGCAACGGCCCCCAGCTCAATGGGCTTCTTCCCGGCAATTACCTGCTCACCATCACCGACGGCAGCGGTCGGCAAATACTGGATACGGTACAGGTCGCTTCTGCGCCTTTACCCGTTTTGAATCCCGTAGTCACGGACGTACAGTGCGGCACCACCCTCGGCGGAAGCATTGCAGCAAATGTGAGCAATGGCAGCGCCCCTTTTCACTATCAATGGCAGCCTATTGCTGCGGACACTTCATTGCTCACGCATCTATCCCCAGGTGCGTACTCGCTCACCGTCTCTGATGCCAACGGCTGTCAGGATTCGGTCTCGGCCAGTATCTCCCTGCTGGGCTTACTTACCTTGATGGTGGACGGTCAGGGCATTTCCTGCTTCGGCGAAACAGATGGCTGGCTTTCTGCTACTCCGCTCACGGGCGCAAGCCCTTTCTTCTGGGACTGGCAGGGTTGGGCGGGTACGGATTCTGTCGCCCAGCCGCTCGGGCCGGGCATGTATGCGGTAACGGTAAGTGATGTTTTCGGCTGTACGGCTACTTATACTTTTCCGCCCATGAACCAGCCCGATTCGCTTTCCGCTACAGTGGGCACGCAGGATCAGACCAATCTTTCCATGCCCAACGGCGCGGCAGTGGTAACTACCATTTCTGGCGGCATGGCTCCTTATGGTTTCGACTGGAGCACGGGCAGCACCACGCAGGCTATTGCGGGCCTCACAGCGGGCGACTACATCGTGACGGTGACGGACAAAAACGGCTGCGAGGTGGTAGTGGAAGTGGTGGTGGATCTGATGGTGAGCAGCACGGAAGAGGAAGCCGGGCAGGTCTTGCTGATGTATCCAAATCCTGCGGTGGACTGGGTGAAGGTGGTGGTGCCAGATAGCTTGAATAATTACCTGCTGGAGTTATCTGACGCATCAGGGAAGGTATTGCACTCCCAAGGCTGTGGCAACGGCGATTGTGTACTGGATCTGCGCGGGTTGCCAAGTGGCGCATACGTTCTCATGGTGAAGATAAAGGGGCAGTTGGTGTTCACAAGTCAGGTGGTTAAGAAGTGAGAAGTGACACTTTTTTAAAAAGTGTCACTTCTAAAAAAACGGCTCCGGACACAAAGTCCGAAGCCGTCTGAGGAGTTAAGGAGGTAAATCCCTTATTATTCTTTGTCGAAACGCATCTCCTGGATGCTGACACTGGAGCCGCTCACTTTTAAATAAAGGTAAACGCGGTAGACGCCCACCGTAGCGGTCAGGTTGCCAATGCAATATTGGTCGCTGTTTTCGCGGCTCTGGCCTTTGTGTACCTGCGCAAAAGCCTTGGGTTTGTTGCTGTCAAAAAAACCTTTCAGGACTTCAGCGGCTTTGGCTTTTGGATACACTTGTTCTTTGTCCTGGATGGAGATTTCCACGTTGTCGGCAAAGTATTTTGAAAGTGCATCCACATCACCCGCACCAAGGGCTGCTGAGATGGCGTCCAGTGCAGGACCGCCCTGCGTGTTGGTGGCAAAAGCAAAGGCTGGGGTCAGGAACAGCAGAAAAATCAGATTCTTCATAGTGAAGCAGGTTTGTTAGTTTGTTCGTGTTTGCGAACGTTTGTAGGTTTTGACGTTGCGATGTTACTAAGTAACTGTCAAAAACGATTTGTATTGTAAACACGAAGTTAACCCTGACTTCACAGCCAACCATCTTGTTGACTGTTAAAGTTTTAGAACTTTAACGCTTGTTGCCCTATTGCCCCGCTCCAGCCGCAGAAAATAGACTCCTGGGCACCAATCAAGGCTTGGTAAATTTACGTTAGCTGCACCTTCGGGTAGATTTTGAACGCTTGTCCACACCCGTTTTCCCGATAAATCAAATGCCGAGAGCCCATATTCACCCGCTTCGAGATTTTCCAGGTTCAATACCGCTTCCGATTGTACCGGGTTGGGGATAGGTGTCATTTTTGGCAAGTGCCCAGCCAGCTCCCCGGTCGCAGAAATGAATTCGGTCAGTTTGATCGAACTAAAACCGGCGCCATCGCCCCCTGTGCCGCCATTGGAATTGACGCCATTGCCAGCCGCATAGAGCGTCACACTTCCAGTGCCCGTGGAGGGTGCGGTCCATTTTACATTGAAAATGTTGGAACTTGAAATATTGTCGTGTTCGGCATAGCTGCGTCCTCCAGGAATGTTGGCGATTTTGTAGTTGTTCGGGTTCATATCGCTGAATCCGTCCAGGTCGCTGTTGTTGCTGTCGCGCAGGCCAATCATTTGAAATCCATAACCATTCAAGCCGCTGCCAGAGGCCGTGATGGTGACACGGGCCGTGTAAGGTTTGCCCGGCAAATATTGGGTGACCGGGTTGCTGGCGCTGTCTAACACGCTGATGGCGAGACTTGCCTGGATGGGGCCCTGGTTGTGGCAGGCGATGCAGGTTTTGGGCTGTCCGCCTTGTGTTTCGTCGCCGGGCGCACCCGTGTTGCCTCTTTGGGCCTGGGAGGCACGGCCATTTTTGTTGCCGAGTAAGATGAGGGCGGAGAATATTCCGAAGAAAAGAAAAATAATTGGGCGGAGCATAGATTGGTGAGAGAGGTGACTGTGTGAGATACGTGAGCGGAATGAAGGCCCTATGACTAGTGCTTTGGACAAAGGTTGAATGCTTGGCGAAGGTTTTTCCTCCAATTTACTGAGATTTAATTCCTGAGCCACTTTCTTTGTACGAACAATCTAACCTAACCTCACCCTATGTTACCCAAGAATTTTGTAAGTTCCTATCTGCCTTATGCTCAAGAGGCCCAAGCCGCAACGGGCATCAGTGCGGTCGCTATTTTAGCCCAAGCCGCCTTAGAAAGTGGTTGGGGCGACCGCGCCGTTGGCAATATGTTTTTTGGAATCAAAGACACCGACAAAGGCAAAACGGGCAAAGGCCAATTGCTTGTTACCACCGAATATTTAAAAAGTCCGGATCAGAAGAAGTTGTTCCCGGAAGTAATTTCGGTGACCTGGAACGAGCGTCGCAAACGCTGGAAGTATGTCGTAAAAGATTGGTTCCGAAAGTACGACAGCCCGGCAGGGAGTTTCAAAGACCATGCGCAGTTTTTTCTGCAAAACCAGCGCTATGCTGTAGCCATGGCCCATGCCGGCGATCCAATTCGATTTTTGCAAGAAGTAGCAAAAGCTGGTTACGCCACGGCGCCGGATTATGCCAAAATACTCCTACAATTGGTGAAAATGATTCAAAAGAACATACCGAGCGAACTGGAGTCTTTTGGGATTCCAGAGGCGGATAGTTCCTTTGAAATGCCTGGGGAGGAGGAGATGTGGGATTATGTGGGGCATAAATCGGAAGATTGAGTTGATCATGTCCATTGGCCTACCAACTCTACCGCATCGAAATTCAGAGATTCCCAATCGGCTTGCCGGATTAAATAACAGAAATCGCCCAGCCCGACGTGTTTGTCCAATTCAGGGTGAGCCTCCGCGGTGAAATTGAAAAGACATCGCCATTTGAGTTCTTCCTCCGCATTTATTTCTGGCGGCCAATGTTGGGGTGGATTGTTTTGGTTGACTGCACTGTACTCCATATTGCCTTGACAACCTTTAGGATAGCCAAAGAGATGCCAATGGAGTGAGCCGTTTGGAGCATTTGAAGCCATTTCTATATCTTCAATCTTGTTCCACAAATTCCACCAGTCATCTGATTGGTCAAACCCCTGTAGTTTAGACACTGGAGAATCTCTTTCAGGAACCATGCTGAATCGCTGAAAAAGTAATTTGTATTCGGGGAATTCCCCCATCCATGCTGCGTCATTTTCAGGAAAATCACTTGGACTTAACGCCTCCAAATTTTGAAAATAACACACTTTGGAATGACCGTGCCTGCCCATCGCATAGTCTTCTGATTTTTTGACATCCATGAAGAAGGCGAGCATGCCGCCTCGGGAAATTCCAAAATCGTTTTCATTATCGTGCTGTTCCCAAATCTCCTTTAGGTTAAATTGTCCAATAAAAGCCAAGGGTAATCCTTCAGGATTACATGGCCATTTGTATCCATGCGGTAGCGAGGGTTTGCCATAAAGTTTGGATGCTGTAATGGGTAATCCTTCTTCATCCACGGTGTACATTACCATTTGTAATGCAGGACGAAGATTTTCCTGAATAAAGGTGCGGAGTTTTTTAGGTTTAAGTTTGGGCAAAAACTTCTCAATAACCTCGGTTTGCCATACTTCAGCCATGGTAAGTGGGAGTGGAAGTGCAGCCATTATGGTGTCCTCTTCATCTATATGTACATCCGTGGATGGGGAAATTTTCAGCCCTTTTATACCCGCTTTTTCGAGGGCATTTTTTCCTGTTTCATTTGCGATCAGCACATAGCCATGCAAACCATTAAGAAACACAATATCGTATTTTGCAAAACCAGCGCTCAAAATGCAAGACTTCTCCATGGGGATAACCCAACACATAAATCCTTTTTGTATAACGGTGTCTTTGTAGTAAATCAAGCGGCGCAAGTCCCCGCGCGAATCATGATAGGCCATGCTGCGCTTCAACTTTGGGGTTTCAGGGTCCTTCTTCAGTTCCGCATTTATGATTGCTTCTGCGCGCTCCAAGGAAAAATATTCGAAAATCTCACCCTGATGCTGGATGTTGATGGACGTAAAAGTCTGAGCCGGAAAGATGTTGAGATCAGACAATACATCTCGGGCTTTTGGACTGATAAGCCAGGGGCCTTCAGACAATGGATATTTCGGGCATCCGCTATTCCATCCCTCATTTGCCGCACCTTCCATGACGTCAGTCAAGGGAAAATCCACCAGGATACGGCTGTCTGCTTGCGCTGGTTTATTGTGATATTGGGCGGAAGGAGTTCGTTTAATTAAGTAAAGCATGGTGGTTTTAATTAATGACCCTGGGGCCACTTCGTTGAGTATTTAGGTTTAGAGCAAATTTTAATCCATCATTATTGCATCTAGCCAGTGCTCGATTTTAAAGACCCTCCGAAGTGGCGCTGGGTCAAAAGACCGCAGGCGCGGCGGCTTGGCATCCCTTGTTAACTTTAAGAATGGTCTATGCTGGAGGTGGAAACACCACGCGGGGCGGAATCGTCCTGCGCGCATGGGCAGAAGACATTAGGTTTGGAATTTCGGTGTAAGTAAGCGGTAAGACCACGCGAGGCCAAAAATCCGGAATATGGGGGATTTAACGGTTGTCATTGTGAACAATTGCTCAAAATCCTGTCGGCCAGCAAAACCAAAAAACGTTCCTGTTCGGAATCCGACAGAATATCCAGGGGTTGTTCGGGCGGATTGATGCTCTGGTAACGCGCTAAAGGCTCATAACTGAGGGCCGTAGAGTGCCTTACATGTAGCGGGAAAATGGTTTTTTGACCTTCCGTAGCTGCCCGAAGCAGGGCAGGTAACTCTTTTTCGAAAATGAAATCCGAATTGAAAAAATCCGGACTGACCAGCAGGATAGCCAAATCGGCTTCATCCATGGCAGCAATGATTTCTTCGTACCTCGGTTGGCCGGGTTTGATATCCTGGTCTGACCAAATGCTGATTTTATGCTCGCGTTCCAACAACCGAAGTTGCCTGCGGATTCTGGTCACAAATCCCTCATCTTCTTGGGCGTAACTGATGAACACTTTTTTAGTAGTTGTTTCACTTGAATAAGCTATTGGCGCCTGCAAGGGGGAGTGGTCCTTGCCGTTCGCAGGCACGGCAAAGGTTTTTTTTGCGCCGTTTTGCGCCGCCGACACCGGGTTAAAAGTCGAACCCTGGTAACAACGCAATGCCAGGGCAAAAACTTCGTGGATACGTACCTGCTGGATGTTTTCCAAAGAGGGGAAACGGTGGGTGTAATCGTAACCTGTGAAAAAAGCCTCGGAAACGGGATCCTTAAATTTCAGAAATCCGGTTTCGTACAATTCGACCATCATTTCCAGCGGGTTGTCCACATATTTGAGGATCCAGCCGTTGTCTGCGTTTCGGAAATAAAATTCCTCCATGGCGCTTTTCAGTTTTTGCAAAAATTCCTCCTTTGAGTAAGTGACCTTGCCAAACTCAAACCAGGACAAGAAATGGCGCAGGTTCGGAAACTCAAAAGCGTATTCATCGCAAAAGTGACGGTAGCGTTCCTCGGCGAATTCCTTCTCTACGAGGCCTAAAATATCGAGGTCAATGCGGCGCGAAGGGTCATTCGGGAAACGTTCCCCATGCTTTTCTACACAAAGGTTGCAGAGGCGGATGATTTCACGGGGGTTGGAGAGCGTCAGTTCCAAAATTCGGTTCACCGTCGCTTTATTGAACACTTTTCTTAAGGTGTCTTCTTCTGTATGAGGGCGGTCGCTTGCAGGAAGATTGGCTTGTATACGTTTGGCAATCAATGACTTGAGCATTTTACTGTCCCAGGTAATGCGCTGGATGTTATCGCGCATTTTCTGGTCTTCGAGAATGACGCCGGCCATATTACTGAACATATCCTTACGCAGCGAAACGTAAAATTCGATTTTCGTGCCTTTCTGTTTCAGGGATTCGAGGCTTTCGACCGCTGCAAAAAGGCCGTTGAGGAAACTCCGCGCTTCAAATGAATTGTCCCAGCCTCTGTCGAGTTCGTCTATAAAAATATAAATCGGGTATTGCTGGCTGATGTTGCGCAAGGCATTCAGCGGGTTAGTCATGTCACCTTTGTTGAGCCAGCGCAGGAGGTCTATACCTGACATGATGTCCCTCGACCTGAATTCCCGCTCCCGTTCCGAAAAGATGCCGAGGAACCGGATAAAGGTGTCGAGACCGCCGGGTGTATTGAGCAAATCATTGGATTCCATATAGTGGCGTATTTGCTCGATATACTCTTGCACCTTGCCTCGCTGGCCGTGGGTTTCGTAAAAAGTAAGCGCCCGCTTGAATATCTCGATGAGTATGGTATACTCCCAGGCGGCCATATACATATAGCGGATGTCAAAAAACTGATACTCGAAGCGTTTGAACATCTCATAGGCAAAGCGCGAGGGCGCGATTTCGATAATAATGTTCTTGCCGGGTGTCTGCGAGAGATCAAAGATTAGTTGCTTGAGCAGCGCGCTTTTCCCCGCACCCCTCCGGCCCACGTAATAACTGCGCTTTCGGCGTTCGTCGCGGGCGATGTTATAAGCATTGGTAGGGACGAATCTTTCCTGGAGAAATTGCTGTTCGTTTTCGGCCGCCTGACGGCCAAAATCCAGATGGGAGATGTTCATTTTGAGGCGGGATGAGTGGCGTTATTATTGGGTGTTGCAAAAATATGTTTTTTAACGCATATCTGTTTGGCATATTATTTTTTAGGAATTGGAATTTTAAGCCGATTCCTTTCGCCGCGCCTGACGACTATGATCAAAAGACCCAAGCGCGGCGTTAGGCTTGGAATTTCGGGGTAATTAAGCGGGAAGACCACACGAGGCGGAAGGTGGCTTATTGGAAATTCAAAATAGGTCAGCGTTTTGTGGAATAAGAATTTCCTCTACTGTTAATTCAATCTTTTTTTCAACGCAGTTCATATTTTCAGATACAAACTGAAATGATAATTTTAAATCATAAATTTCTTCCCGTTTTAGCAATGAGAACACACCGTATACTTTGTCAACTTCTAACATCACATTTGGATAAACAACAATAGTATTTCCACCTGAATAATCCCGCCAATGACTTGTGCGTTTTGTTCTCTTTAAACCGGTAAATCCATTTCCATCTAAACCAAATTCATCAAAAACATAGGCACCATTTACCCAAACAGAGAGATAAGGATACTTAGCGATTACATTTCCCTTGTTTTCCAAGGCGAAAGCTACTTCAAATCTTACAAAGTTATTGTCTAACCTTTTCCACTTTACATCGCAAATTTTAACATCTAGAATGGGGCTGCTATTTCTAGCAAACATGTCAGCAATATCATAATGTTCTGCCATATAGAAACTATCTCCACTTCTTTTATAATAATGCTTATCTGCATAATTAGCCATATGTGGAGCAATTTTGCTTTTGGGGATCAATGTTTTAATAAAACCTTTATCATTTTCACTATCTATAAGGATTAAATTATGCCTAATACCTTCTACAATTGGAGAAACTGACTGCCCTTCCAGTGAATTTAATCTATTAGCAAACTTTTTTAATTGCTCGATTGGGACTAATTTTGAAGCACAATCTATACCCCCTTTTTGAACAGCTTCTACACCCCATATAATTATGCCGCCATTTGAATTAGCGAAACCTGAAATACATTTTGATAAGTTTTTCTTGTCAGAATTCTTGTTTTGATCATTTACATTTAAATGAACAGCCGTTTTGAACTCTAAGTAAACATCCTCTTCCCTTTTTTCTTCAACAAATTTTAGTATCTCTTGATAGCCAATTTCTTCAAAATACTCTTCAAGGTTCATTTTTTTGATATTTTAAATTTTTAGAATACAAATAGAACGCTAGCTTCCCTGCGGAACGGCCGCGTTTAGTGAGCGGTTGGCAGGGAAGCGTTGTTACCAGTCGTTTTTTTATCTTTCATTCTGTTCACTGCTTTCAATTAAAATTACCGATGGTGAAAAATTGTCTTCATCAAAATAGTTGTCAGAATTATTGGCAAAATCACCATGGCTTAATGCTCTATGAAGGTCACTATAAATTGAATTACTTTCTGTCAGAAAAAAACAACAACCATCAAAGTAATTCGAGACTTGCCTTGGGAAATTTGAAATTCCAGCATTTTTTCTTTTGCTGGCTTTGTCTTTTGTTGCATTTAATAAGTCCCAAATCATCTTAGTCCAGTCGTCTTTGGATGAAAGTGGGTTTTCTTCAAAGGCTCTCCCAGATTTAAATTTCAAAAAATCAATAATTTCATCTGGTAAGTCATTATTAATGCTTAAAGTCTTTGAAGGTGTCGCACAACCCATCGGAAAAGTGCCTTTCATTCCAGAAAGCCCATAAATAGGATGGTCGTCTATTAATAAATATTGCGCACCGTCATTAATTGTCTTGGGTAAAATGTCTCTTTTTGTTCCGTTCAAACTACCTGCCCTTTTATAAGAAAATAATGGCCACTCGGAATATAATTTCAGTTGGTGTTCGTCTGTATGTGATACTGTGATTGTAGGCTTATTTGAAATTTTAGCTTGAAGTAAAATTGAATTTAGTTTTTTATTACCTATTCTATCGGTATATATGTAAACAAGTAAAAGATCTCCAATTTCAGGGTCTCTGGATAATCCGATGTCTGCAAGGGGTTTTTGATGGCAAAAAACTCCGGTTACTGAAAATTTATTCTTTGGGAATACTGCTTTTAGATTATTAAACAACTCAGGAGTAAACTTTAACGTCAACGAAGCGATAAAATCAGGTTCTTGTGGTCTGTTACCGAGTTTGATACACTTGTCTACAACGAAATCTACAGCACTAATCAATGAGTTGTGAATTAGTCCTTTTAGTAGTATTTGAACATTGTTAATATCAATTGCATTCATTCGTAAGTTGTCTGTTTAAATGGCTGGTAACGTTTGGATGTACGAATGTGCGACGCTTAGGAAGCATTTTCGTACATCCTTAGTTATCGCCTTTATATTATTGGTTTTCAATGATTTGTATTTCTTCTTGGCTCAGTTCGTACAATTCGTAAACGATCTCATTTATCCGTTGCTCAGCGTAGGATATTCTCTCTGAAACCTTGTTGGTTGAATTATCCTTTTTTAACTCGTGGATTAAATTTACCTGTTTTACTATTTCATCATGCCTTTGTAAATCTATTTTTACTTTCAAATTTATATTTGGGATTGGCAGTTGTCCTATTTGTCTGGCTTGAATTTCGGAAAATACTTTTTTTGTGGATTTTAAAAAAGTTGTATAGTAATAGTTCATTAATGACGAATTGAAAATGCCAAGAATAAAGCGTAAATTATATTCAGTTGTCGGTTTCAAATTTACGCAAATCAAAGTATTCAGGGCATAAAACTGTTCTGTATCTATTGCTCCGATTAACGTTGAAGAAACTCGTCTGAAAAATATTTTTTCCTTGGATAAAAAAATGTCTTCCCTTTTGCAACTGTGAATTGCTCCTACATCATATTTTAGATACTTTTTTGCCCATGTGATTTCGTATCTGCCAATTTCTCGACCGTCTAAAACTGGCTTGTAGTTTTTGTCAACCTTCTTATCAAACAAGTATGCGGCTCTATCAGATTTTAAAGCAATGGCTTGATTTATTTCGGCTATGTCCGAAAAGGTTTGATTTGATTTACTCAAAATGGTTTGCTTTAATTCAGCGTCTACATCATTTTGGGTTACATTGAACTGATTTTTATACGCTAAATCAAACTTAATTTGTGCAGTTTCTTTAACTTCGTAGGTTAAATCCTTTTTGCAAAGCACTAATTTAACTGGCTTTGAACTTGTTTCCTTTGCCAAAATTAAAGTGGCGACTTCAACAACGGCATCTACAAATGGCAGGTGGTCATAAGATACAATTTCGTCTATCTGCGTTTGTTTTAGGATTAATTGCCTTAACTCTTGGTAATATTCCTGCGTTAAAATTGTATTCGGTATGATATACCCTAATTTCCCTTTTTTTGTCAGTAAATCAATGCCTTTTTCAAAAAAGAAACCAAAGGTGTTCATACGCCCCATTGAAGAACAATACTTTGAAAGCAAATATTTTTTATGCTCGCTGTCAAACCATTCAAACATAGACATTTGGACATACGGCGGATTGCCAATCACCACATCAAACCCACCCTGCTTATACACTTTGGGAAAAGCCTGTTTCCAATTGAACGGCTTTATTTTCTTATCCTCCCCAAAGTCCAATTGACCTTCGTAAAAGTCAAAATCAATCAAAGAATTGCCACTTTTGATATTGTTATCAAGCGTTGGCAAGACCCTTTCAAAAGTCAAAGTCGTTTGCATGGATGCTGCGGTTTCACCTTCCATGCACTTCATCAAAAGGCTCAATTTTGTAACTTCAACGGCTTGTGCATCTAAATCTACTCCGTAAATATTGTTGAGTAGAATTTCCTTTTTGATCTGTGTCGTTAAATTTCCTTCAGGCGTAAGCGGGCTGTCTTTTACATTTCGGCTTTTTTTGTAGTTATTTGTGTACCAATCCGTATGATAATTGAGTAGGAACTGATACGCACCCAACAAGAAAGAGCCGCTACCACAAGCGGGGTCGCAAATCTTTATTTTTTCAATTTCTTCGGGCGTTTTGGCTTCGATAAGTTTTCCAACAGTATTTTTTACGATGTATTCGACAATATACTGGGGAGTATAAAAAACGCCACCTGCTTTTCTGACCTCTGGCTTTTCTTCTACTTTGGCTTGGTGTCCTGCTGTCAATCTAATGACTTTCCCTAAAAATCGCTCGTAAGCCGTTCCCAATATCTCTGCTCCAATTACAGAAAACTCATACGGTGATTTTGGATAGTACAACTCGCTGACAATTGTACTAATTATTTTATTGTCTATAACAACGGACTTGGAAAGAGTATCTTTGGAAAAATCAAAAAGACCTGAATTGTATTTTCTGTCGGCTTCGCCAAAAAGTCGGTACATATTGTTGAAATATGCCCCCTCATCATTTGCATTAACAAGGCAGTCTTTGAGTTTTCCATAAGCCTCTGCACCCCTGTCCTCGCAATTCCGTAAAAATACAATACGGTTAATGTTCATTTGGACGATGTAATTGATCTCGTCCTCGTTCAATTGCTTGTTTCGTATAGCGATATTGGTCGCTAAAAGGTTTCGCCACTCATCCAATGATTGCAAAAAAGCATAATCTACACTTTGCGTACCTTTTTTGTCTGCTTTGGCGAACTGTCCAAGGCTTCCCTTTACTACCTGTTCTTTTGAAAATAAATCCCAAATCCAATCAAATTCTTTAAGGTATTGGTCATAAGTGATGTATTTCAATCGCCCAACCGTTGTGGTGTCATTTTCTTTTGGCTGCTTTGTACAGTCGTACATAGCAAACTCCTCAAAGTCGGTCAAAATTGAAATCGGCAATTTTGCACTCCACCCATACCGACGCAACTGATAAGAAGGGTCGGTATCTGTTTTTATCAGGACGGACGGTTTTTTTGCCTCTAAAAAGAAAGTACGCTTTCCGTAATTCGTGAAACAGTAGTCTGGTGCTTTTGTCTTGCCGCCAATTTTTAGTTCGTCCTCATGTATCACGTCTTTGTATGAGACTGGCAAACGAAGTTTTGTGTTGTCAATATCCCACCCCAAAGCGTCAAAAAGCGGATTGATGTACATTATCCGGGTTTCCGCTTCCTTCTGTTTTTTCTTTAATACCTCAATCTGACTGGCAAAATGCTCAACCAAATCTCCAATCTTGTCGTATGCGGCCTGTTGGATTTTACTTTTTGCCATTATTCAATTTTGTGTCGAATGTAGTTGTTTTATATTTATTCAAGTCGGCGATAACTTTTCAAATACCCACAACGGACGACTAAGTAAAATCTCAAAATTCACTTAATCGTCCATTGCGGGTATTTAGTCAACGGACGCACACCCCTCAATGCTCCTCATGCACCGCATGTTTCGCGTATTCAGCCACCAATTTAGCCTGTATATCCGCCGGCACCGCCGCATACTCTGCAAAAGACATCGAAAACTTGGCCTTGCCCTGCGTGAGCGCTCGCAACGTGGACGAGTACTTGTGCAATTCCTTGAGCGGCACTTTGGCACGGATCTGCTGGTAATGGCCTTCTGAGCCCATGCCCATGATGATCGCGCGGCGGGTCTGTAAATCGCCCATGACATTGCCCATCACTTCTGAATCGCAGAGCACTTCGAGGTCGTACACGGGCTCCAGGATCTGTGGTTTGGCGTCGTGGAATGCCTCTTTGAATGCCATGGTGGAGGCGATTTGGAAGGCCATATCGTTGGAGTCCACGGGGTGCATTTTGCCGTCATAGATGCTCACGCGCACATCGCGGCAGTAGGAGCCTGTGCTGGGTCCTTCTTCCATTTTCGCCATGATGCCCTTTTTGATGGCATTAGTGAAACGTGCATCAATGGAGCCGCCCACAATGGCCCAGCAGAACGAAAATTTGCCGCCCCATTTGAGGTCTTCCACCTCTATATTCTTGGTAGTCAGGTCATGCGGCGCGGGTATGCCCTCGTAGTAGGGCTCGATGCGCATGTGTACTTCGGCGAATTGGCCTGCGCCGCCTGATTGTTTTTTGTGGCGGTAATCTTTGTTTGCTTCCTTCGTGATGGTCTCGCGGTAAGGGATGCGCGGCTCGACAAATTCGAGTTTTACACCAAAGTTTTGCTCGGCTTTGTAGCGCACGATGTCGAGGTGCATTTCGCCCTGACCTTGTATAATGGTCTGCTTGAGTTCCATGCTCTGGTCCATGAGCAGGGTAGGGTCTTCCTCCTGGATGGAGTGCAGCGCGTGGGCCATTTTTTCCACCTCGGCCTTGCTGGGCGGCAACACGGCCATGCGAATGCGCGACGAGGGGAAGTGGATGCGTTCGATTTTAAGATCAGAACCTTTTGGATTCAAGGTTTGGTTGGTATGAGAGCCTTTGAGTTTTACCGTGCAGCCAATGTCGCCGGCGCGTAGTTCTTCTACCAGGTCGCGGTTTTTCCCCTCGCTTTCAAAGAGTTGGGAAAAACGCTCCACGGTACTGTTTTCGGCGTTGGTAAGTTCGTCGCCCGATTTCAAAACCCCGGAATAGACTTTGAAATAGGACACATTGCCCACTTTTGGCTCGTTCACGGTTTTGAAAATAAACACGCAAGGCCGAGCAGCCGGGTCGCAGGGCTTGGCGCCACCGCCTTCCAAAGCGGCTGCGGGGCGGTCTACAGGACTGGGACAGATGTCATGAATGAATCCCATGACGCGCCCACTGCCCATATCCTTCAGGCCTGAAACACAAAAGAGCGGGTAGAACTGACGGTGTGCCAGGCCAACGCTCAGGCCCTTGGCGAGTTCTTCTTCGCTGAGCGTTCCTTCCTCAAAGAATTTCTCCATGAGTGACTCGTCGTTTTCGGCAGCAGCTTCCACCAGGGCGTTGTGCAATTCGTCGGCGCGGCTTTTGTGCTCGGCAGGTATGTCCTTTTTTTCAGGTTTCCCTCCGCCGGCAGGAAAAACGTACATCACCATGCGGAGTGCATCTACAATGGAATTGAAGCCAGGGCCTTGATTTACAGGGAATTGCAGGGGAAGTACCCGAGCGCCAAATCGTTTTTTGGCTTGATCGAGCGTCATTTCAAAATCGGCCTTTTCATGGTCTATTTGGTTCACCACAAAAATGGTCGGGGTTTCGTTTTTTTCAATGTGTTCCCACACCAGTTCAGTGCCTACTTCTACGCCACTTTTGGCATTGAGCAGCATTATAGCGGTATCAGCCACCTTTAATCCTGCAACGACTTCGCCGGAAAAATCGTCGAGGCCGGGCGTGTCAATGATGTTTATTTTGGTGTCTTTCCAGGAGCAATGGAGCACGGAAGCAAAGAGCGAGTGTCCGCGCTGCTGTTCGAGTGGAGCATAATCGCTCTGCGTGTTGCCTTCCCCGACGTTGCCACGTCGAGCAATGGCTTTTGCTTCAAAAAGCATGGTTTCGGCAAGGGTGGTCTTACCGCACCCGGAGTGGCCGCAGAGTACGACGTTCCGGATTTTGTCTGAAGGATAAACTGCCATAGCGCAATGAACTGGTTTGGTGAACTTTTGACCGTTGACTGTTGACCGGTCAACAGTCAACGGTCAAAAGTCACTCAGCTTTCGGCGGTTAATGTAGGTGGGTTTTGGAAATGTGAAGGAAAAATATGGAAAAAAATTAGGAATCGGTCAAATTTAGGTTCCAAACGACGGTTTTTAAAATTCTACCACACAATTACCCATTCTAGGCCCAGGGATAATCTTGTGCGAAAGGTTGCGTTACGGTCATCCATACCTTTGCGCTGGACGATATATTCGTTTCCCCAAATAATATTCTGATATGTATATTTTGTCAAAAACGCTTCTGCCGCTGGTCTGCCTTGTGGCGACGAGATCGGCTGCCCAGCAATCCTTCAGCATCCAATTGCCTGAGGTGCAGATTTCTGCGGACCGCGTGGTTCGGGGCGATGGCGACACTTACGGACTGGGCGACTGGCATTGCTCATTTAATGTAAGCCTGGAGGGCACAATGTTGAAAATAGAAGGCAAGATTTCTTTCACGGAAAAAGCCAACGATTTTACCACAATCGTCGGCGAGTATCATCAGCAGATCGCTGTGGGAGCGTTGGAACGTTGTCGCCATTGCTTCGTCACAAGGCAAAGTAAGCGGTCCGAACATTGGTGCGCGAGGCTACCAGTGGTTTAACGGCCAAGGGCTGCTGCGTCGCGCCAAAATCCAGACCGATATTTTTGGCAATGATGTGGGCAATATCGGCGGCACGGTGCAATTTACGCCCATCCGGGTGTTGGTGGATTGTTCGATTGTAAACAATTGATGGGGTGCTCAAATCCCCGAATCCCCAAATCAACGCATCCCCCCTCAAAACAAACTCAACTGCGCCGATTTATGCCGCTCATGCAGATCGAGATTGAATGCGGGTAACTTGCGGTCTTTCAGGTATTTTTCCTTTGCGACCCGGAATTGCGCGTGGATGATTTCGGCGATATTTCCCTCGCCGCGCATCCGTTTTCCAAATCTTTTTTCTTCCAGACTTCCGCCGTGCGTGTCTCGGATTCGGTTCAAAACCCGGTCGGCACGGTCGGGCATGGCTTTGCGGATCCAATCTTCAAAAATGGTGGCCACATCGCCATTGAGCCGCACCAAGGTGTGGCCCACGGTGATGGCGCCGAGTGCTGCAACGGTTTTTACGAGGGGTAAAATTTCATGGTCGTTCAGACCGGGAATCACTGGCGCCATCATCACCATGGTAGGGATGCCTGCGCGGGTAAGGGTTTCTACGGTTTTAAGGCGCTGTTGCACCGTGGCTGTGCGCGGTTCGAGGTATTGCCGGAGTTCTTCTTGCAGGGTCGTAATGCTGATAACCACGTGACAGAGGTTTTCGGAAGCGAGTTTTTGGAGCAAATCCAGGTCGCGCAGTATGAGGCTGTTTTTGGTGATGAGGCCCACGGGATGGCGGTATTTCCAAAAAACTTCGAGGCATTCCCGGGTGATCCCGAACTTGCGTTCAGCCGGCTGGTAGATGTCGGTGTTGCCGGCAAACATGACTGCGGCGGCTTTCCAATTTTTCTTTTTAAGCTCGTTTTCAAGCAGTTGTGCGGCATTGCGTTTCACCAAAATCTTTCGCTCAAAATCCAAACCCGCACTGTAACCCCAGTAAGGATGGGTATTGCGGGCATAACAATAGATACATCCATGCTCACAGCCTTGATAGGGGTTGAGGCTCCATTCGAGCGGAATATCCGGGCTTTCTACTTTATTGAGAATGGTTTTAGGGTGGGTTTCGAGGTATTGGGTTTTGAGATTGCCGTCGTCCCATTCATCCGCCACCAATGCCCAGTCGAGGGGCTCCTGGCTGCGCACGATCTTCTCGTACTTGGAGGTGGGATTGATCTGTGCGCCCCGGCCTTTGAGGAACCGTTGACTATTGGAGCTTGACTTTTGACTGTTTGGCACGAGCAAAATTTTGGGCAAATTTAAAACAAAAAATTAGCAAACGTATGTTATTTAACACAAAAAATATTAAATAAAAGGGTGATCAAAAATCTGTGTCAAGCCTCGGCCGCACCCCCTACCCCTAAAGGGCAATGCCATTCCCGTTACGGCTGAGTATTGGCTAGGATTTTAGGTTTATTTTTGGTGTTTCAGCCAACCCGTGGCAAGAAATTTGCGTATAAATTGGTAGCGCGAGTGAACCCACCTTTAACCGCGTTGTTTTCACAAAATGTATTTCCTTCCGGCTGAACGGCTGCGACTCTACCGCAATTTTAAGTCCATCGAAGTCAATGACTTTCATGGACTCATCCGTTTTTACGAGCAAAATGAGGACGGTATTCGGGCGCTGGATTTTGACGAATACCTGGATTGTACAAGCACCTACACCAACGCGCTTTTTGAATCGGGCAACTATGGCAAGCACCTCGTGATGTGCGACCACTTGCTCGAATTGGTCATCATGCAAAACGTGGACTATTGGGGTGGCGAAGACCTCTACCATCGCTTGCTATTTAAAAAATCGGCCTCGCTCTATCACCTTCAGGAGTTTGGAAAATCGGAGCGGATTCTCCGAGAAATCATCAAAATTTATCCGCACGACCACCTGGCTGCATTGTACCTGAACAAGGCGCTGCTGCTCCAGAAACCCAGTTGGTTATTTCGTACCCGCGCCGCTACCGTAGCATTCGCGCTCATCGCCGTGCTCGTCATTGCACTGGAGATTTTGGCTGTGCCACAGTTTTTCCCCAACCTTTTGCTGCCCATGCAAATCGCGCACAACTTGTTGATTGGCTTGAGTTTAGCTACCCTTTCCGTCGGAGAAGCATGGCATGTGTTGCGCTGTAGGCTTAAGACTCTGAGTTGGGTGCGACAGGCGAGGAGTAGGAAACTTTCCATTTGAAACTTGCTACTTGAAACTTTGATACTTTTGCGCTGAAAAAACAATTTCTCCGTGCATGAAAAATCTCCTCTTCTTACTTCCTGGGTTCCTATGGCTGCAAGCCTGCTCCCAGTCTACTCCAAATTCTGCCGACAAGTCGCATTCTGTGCTGACGGATACTACGGGCATCGTTCTGGGCGATTCTCCCGCTAAAGAATACCGGCTTTTCAAATTTACGCGTCAAGACGGCGAGCAAACAAAAATAGACCTGAAGATCCTGCGGCTAAGCGATTTGAAGGAGGCTTTGGTCTGTACCCTGCCTGCTGAAGATGATCTGAAGGTAATGGCTCCATACCCCAGGTATTACTGGTCGAAAGATTCGAGGTTCCTCGTTACGGAGAACAGCATAAACGACAGTATCTATAAACGGGAAATGGTGCTTTTTGACTTGAAGAACTTCAGCATGGGAAAACGAAAAGAAGGGAATCTTTTGGGCTTTGACCCTGTAAATGACTATGTATTCCTGTACCGAGAAACTCCTGAGCGGCAAGGTGTCTGCTACTTTCCTGCCACATTGCCAGAAAAAGAACTGGTGCAGGAAATTCTTATTGCCCCCAGCGGGCGCTTGCCCACCGTGATTGTTGTACCACTTGAAAAGAGGGCAAAAGTAAAGGCTTACATGCAAGATAGTGTGCCAGTGAACTTTGTGATCCAGTATTGAGGGATTCATTTTTTGAAAAATTATGCAGGCAGAAATACTCCAATTCCAGTCCGCCATCCGCAGCGGCATACCCCCCCAGCTCCCGCCCCCTCGCCCACTTGACCCCACCGTGAGCCACGCCCCCCGCCGTGTGGTAGAGGGTGTCTTGTCCGAAAATGAAAAAGTGCTGGCGGTGCAAAATGCCCTGCGCTACTTCCCCACGGAATGGCATCGGGAATTGGCGGCTGAGTTCGCCGATGAACTCCAGCGCTACGGGCGGATTTATATGCACCGCTTTCGGCCTGAATATGCCATGCACTCCAGGCCCGTTTCGGATTACCCGCATCGCTGCCAACAAGCGGCAGCCATCATGCTGATGATCCAAAACAACCTCGATCCAAAAGTGGCCAAGCACCCGCACGAGCTCATTACTTACGGCGGCAACGGGGCCGTGTTCCAGAATTGGGCGCAGTACCTGCTCACCATGCGTTACCTCTCGGAAATGACGGACCATCAGACCCTTGTGCTGTATTCCGGACATCCGATGGGTTTGTTTCCCAGCCATCCTGACGCTCCCCGCGTGGTGGTGACAAACGGCATGATGATCCCCAATTATTCCAAAAAAGACGACTGGAACAAGTACAACGCGCTTGGCGTGACGCAGTATGGCCAAATGACGGCTGGCTCGTTTATGTACATTGGTCCTCAAGGCATTGTACACGGCACCACCATCACCTTGCTCAATGCAGGGCGGCGTCTGGGGTTGGGCGATGACCTTGGCGGGCGCGTTTTTGTCACCTCAGGGCTGGGCGGCATGAGCGGCGCACAAGCCATTGCTGCGGTCATCACGGGCTGTATCGGCATCATTGCGGAAGTGGATGGCGACATGGTGCAGCAACGCCTCACCGATGGATACATCAAAAAAGAAAACGTATTCACCAGCCTCGATGAACTCATTACAAGATTGGAAGAATGTCGCCGGGATAAAACAGCCATTACACTCGTCTATCACGGCAATATCGTGGAGCTTTGGGAGCGTTTTGCAAAAGACCATATAACGGTGGAACTCGGCTCTGACCAGACCAGTTGCCACAATATTCAGGACATGGGGTATTGCCCGGTGGGTTACACGTTTGAGGAAGCCAAGTTGTTGTTAATCAAGGACAAAGAAAAGTTCTTGGAACAAGTACGGGCCACCCTTCGTCGGCATGTGGAGGCCATTAATACGATGACGGCCCGTGGAATGTACTTCTGGGATTATGGCAATGCTTTTTTGAAAGAAGCGGGCGAGGCCGGCGCCGATGTGTTTGACGCCGCAACCCAACAACTTAGTAACGCTATCCCATTCCGTTATCCATCCTATGTAGAGGACATTATGGGACCCATGTGTTTCGACTACGGTTTTGGGCCTTTCCGCTGGGTCTGTTGTTCTGGTGAGATAGCAGATTTAGAAAAAACGGATCTAATTGCGACGCAAGTTTTGACAGAAATGCTCGCCGAAGCCCCGGATGAGATCAAGGGTCAAATCCGCGACAACCTGAACTGGATTCGGGATGCGAAGGTCAATTTGCCTGTGGTCGGATCTATGTCGCGCATTTTGTACGCAGATTCCGAAGGCCGAATGCGCATTTCAAAGGCCTTCAACGATGCCATTGCCAGCGGTGCATTGCTTGGCCCGGTAGTACTGGGCCGCGATCACCACGACGTGAGCGGCACGGATTCACCTTTCCGTGAAACAGCCAATATTTACGACGGCTCACGTTTTACGGCAGACATGGCCGTGCAAAATGTAATCGGCGACTCGTTCCGGGGAGCTACCTGGGTGAGCCTGCACAACGGCGGCGGCGTGGGTTGGGGCGATGTCATCAATGGCGGCTTCGGTATGGTGCTCGACGGCTCTTCAGATTCAGAACGCAGGTTGACATCCATGCTTTTCTGGGACGTGAACAATGGCATCAGTCGCCGGGCCTGGGCGCGCAATCCACACGCAATCAGCACTTTGGAGCGGACGATGGAGGCTTATCCTGATTTGAAGGTGACGGTGCCGTATTTGGCG
>Ga0247843_1002171_pt1 | contig 36808 bp, 40 predicted proteins | sample LaCruzMarch2017__FD_192420 | JGI IMG/M metagenome (GOLD analysis project Ga0247843, IMG submission 192420) | Freshwater microbial communities from meromictic Lake La Cruz, Castile-La Mancha, Spain - LaCruzMarch2017_8m | ecosystem: Environmental > Aquatic > Freshwater > Lake | place: Spain... | reverse complement strand
AACCAACGTAGGCAGAGCCAGCGGATTTACAGTCCGCCCCCATTAACCACTCGGGCACCGACCCGAACCACACCTTCAGAACTTACCAGCCGACCTTCCACCCCCCATGCGCCTGCTCGTGCTCCACGGCCCCAACCTCAACCTGCTCGGCCAGCGGGAGCCCGGCCTCTATGGCAGCAGCACCCTTGCGGCCATCGATGCGGCCCTGGAGCAGCAGGCCATCGAGCTGGGGGTGGAGCTGACCTGCTTCCAGAGCAACCATGAGGGGGCCCTGGTCGACCGCATCCAGCAGGCGGGAGGGCAGGCCGGGAGCCCGGCCAGTGACGGGATCCTGATCAACGCCGCCGCCTACACCCACACCTCGGTGGCGATCCGCGATGCCCTGCTGGCCGTGGCCTTGCCGTTCGTGGAGGTGCACCTGAGCAACACCCACGCCCGCGAGCGCTTCCGGCACCGCTCCCTGCTGGCCGACCGGGCCCTGGGGGTCATCTGCGGCTTCGGCCCCACCAGCTACCGCCTCGCCTTGGAGGGCCTGGTGGCCCATCTGCGGGCTTCGGCATGAGCGGCGCCTCCCTGCCCGTGGCGGCCGCCCGGGTGAAATGGCTGGCCGCCCCCAGCAGCGCCGCCTGGCTGGAGCAGGCCCTGGCCCACCCCGAGCTGCTGCTGATCGACCACGCCCACTGCGAGCGCAAGGCGGCCGGCGCCGCCCTGCAGCTGATGTTCCGCTACCCCTCCGATGGGGAGCTGGCTGCGGTGCTCAGCCCCCTGGCCCGGGAGGAGCTGGAACACTTCGAGCGGGTGCAGGCCCTGCTGGAGCGCCAGGGCCTCGGCCTGCGGGCCCTGGCCGCCCCGCCCTACGGCGCCACCCTGGCTGCCCTGGTGCGGCGCAATGAGCCGGAGCGGATGCTCGACAGCTTCCTGGTGGCGGGCCTGATCGAGGCCCGCAGCCATGAGCGCATGGCCCTGCTGGCCGCCCACAGCCCCGACCCGGAGCTGCGGGAGCTCTACGCCGACCTGCTGGCCAGTGAGGCCCGCCATTTCGGCCTCTACTGGGTGCTGTGCGAACGGCGCTGGCCCCGGCCGGTGGTGGCCGAACGCCTCGCGGCCCTGGCCCAGCAGGAGGCGGTCATCCTCGCCAACCTCCATCCCCAGCCGCGCATGCACAGCTGAGCCGGACTTTCAGGCCGCCGCGGCGAGCACCTGCTCCAGCAGCGGGAAGCGCGTCGCGATCGGGTCGCCGGTGAAGGTGGCCACCCAGCCCTCGCTGTTGTTGAAGAAGCGCAGGGCGCAGAAGCTGGGGCGCTCGCCGGTGTCGAACCAGTGGCGGGTGCCGGCGGGCACGCCGATCCAGTCACCCTGCTCGCACACCACCTGCACCACCTCGCCGGCGATGTGCAGACAGAACAGGCCGTGGCCCTCGACGAAGAAGCGCACCTCGTCCTCGGCGTGGGTGTGCTCGGAGAGGAACTTCGCCCGCAGGGCCTCCCGCTCCGGGTGATCGGGGCCGAGGCGGATGGCATCCACCGTCCGGTACCCCCCGTCGGCCTGGACACGGGCGATCTCAGCGGCGTAGGCGGCCAGGATCGCCGCCTGGTCGGCGTCAGCCGTCAGGGCCACCGGTGTGGCCCAGCGCTCGAAGCGCACGCCCCGGGCCGCCAGTTCGCGGGCGATCACCGCGCCGTCGCTGCTCTGCACAAGGGGAACGTCGGGGCCGCCGCCTGTGGCGGAGCGGATCACCAGGTGGGTCATCGGAGCGCTCCGGGGCGTTCAGGGAAGCTGCAGCCTAGAAAGGCCCGACGCGGACCTCAGCCCCATCGCCGACCCTGCAGCCAGCGCCGGCCTCACCCTGGTGGGGGTGGGTCCCGGTGATCCGAACCTGCTCACCGTTGCCGCGGTGCGCGCCATCGAATCCGCCCATACCGTGGCCTACCCGGTTGCCCGCGAAGGGGCCGTGGGGATGGCGGCCAGCGTGGCCCAACCCTGGATCGCGTCCGGCCAGCGGCGGCTGCCTTTGGTGTTCCCGATGGTGGCGGCGGCCGAGCCCCGCCGGCAGGCCTGGCATGCCGCCGCCGACCGGCTGGCCGCGGAGGTGGCCGGCGGGCGGGCGGTGGTGCTGCTCTGCGAGGGCGATGTGTCGCTGTTCGCCAGCAGCAGCTACGTGTTGCTGGCCCTGCGGCAGCGCCATCCCGGCCTCCCCGTCCGCCTGATTCCGGGCATCAGCGCCGTGGCCGCGGCCGCGGCCGCCGGGGCCTGGCCCCTGGCGCTGCAGCAGGAGGGCCTCCTGATCCGACCCACCCCGGAGCAGCCCCAGGAGCTGGAGGAGCTGCTGGCCCAGGCGGCGGCCGGGGGCTGGGTGCTGGCCCTGCTCAAGCTGGGGGGCCGCTGGCCCTGGGTGCGGCTCCTGCTGGCCGAGCGGGGGCTGCTGGCGGACGCGTTGTTTGCCCAGCGGGTGGGCTGGCCTGACCAGCAGCTCTGTCCGGCCTCCGAGGTGCCCGCCAACGCGGTCCCCTACTTCTCCCTGCTGCTGGTAAGGCAGGGGTGGCCGGCGGTGCTTCCATGACCGTTCGCGTTGTGCCCTGCCCTTGCCGATGCCCACCTTTGGGATGACAGCCAACGGCATGACCGCCACCGACTGGTTCGCCCTGCTGCACCCGGTGGTGATCATCCTCTTCGTCTATCCGGTGGTGGGAGCGACCATCCGGCTGGGGATCCTGGCGCGGGAACGGCGCCTCGACATCAACCCCCTGCCGCCGACGGTGGGGGTGGAGCACACCGACCATGGCCGCTGGGTGACCTTGGGTGTGGTGGTGGCCGTGCTGATCGCCATGGCGGCCACCTACGCCAGGGGTGACGCCGCCGGCAGTATGGGATCGGGTGCGGCGCTGCTGCTGGCCGGCCTGGGATGCCTGGTGAGCTGCCTGGCCCTGTGGCGGGTCAAGGGCGCCCGGCTGCGGGCCGGTTTCGCCCTGATCTGCTGGCTGGGGCTGCTGACCCTGGGAGCCCAGCCCTCTCTCTGGCATCTGGGCCGCAGTCCCTTTGACGGGGGCGTGTGGGGGTCCCATTACTGGAGCGGGGTGCTGCTGTGTGGCCTGCTGCTGTTCGCCATGGCGGCCGCCCCCGAGACCCTGCGCTCCCCTCGCATGCGGCGGCTGCATGTCAGCGCCGCCTTCCTCACCGCCCTGCTGCTGGCGGTGCAGGCCATCAGCGGCAGCCGGGACCTGCTGGGCATGGCCCTGGGTCAGTGATCTCCAGCTCCGCCTCCGCCCGGTGCAGCAGCTCCAGGGCACTCTCCAGGCTGGGGGCGACCATCAGCTCCCGGCGCAGCCGGGCCGCGCCGGCGAACCCCTGGCAGGTCCAGCCCAGGTGCTTGCGGGCGATCAGCAGCCCCTGATCGCCGCGGGCGGCCACCAGCGCCTCCAGGTGCTCCCTGGCCAGGGCGATCCGGGCGCGGCTGTCCGGCTCGGGGGGCAGGGGCCGGCCGGCGAGGGCCGCGGCGATGCGCCCCACCAGCCAGGGGTGCCCCAGGCTGCCCCGACCGACCATCACCCCGTCGGCGCCGGTGATGGTCAGGCAGCGCAAGGCCTCCTCCGGGCTCGTGATGTCGCCGTTGGCGATCAGCGGAATCCGCAGCGCCGCCTTCACCCGCCCGATCGCCCCCCAGTCGGCCCGGCCGGTGAAGCCCTGCTCCCGGGTGCGGCCGTGCAGGGTCAGGGCGCGGGCGCCGGCGTCCTGCAGGGCTAGGGCGAAGCCCACCGGATCGGCACTGGCCCCGCACCAGCCCAGCCTTGTCTTCACCGTCACCGGCACCCGCACCGCCGCCGCCACCGCCGCGACGATCCGCAGGGCCAGGTCGGGCTGGCGCAGAAGGCCGCTGCCGCCCCCCTTGCGGGCGATCTTGCGCACCGGACAGCCCATGTTGATGTCGATCAGCCAGGCTCCGGCGGCCTCGGCCCGGCGGGCCGCCTCGGCCATGGCGTCGGGCCGGTGGTCGAACAGCTGCACTCCGACGGGGCCGGGATCCTGGTCGAGGGCGGCCATCTTGGCGCCGCCGTGGCCCAGCTCCAGGGCCGTGGCATTGACCATCTCCGTGAACAGGAGAGCCTCCGGGGCCCAGCGGCGCACCAGGGCGCGGAAGATGCCGTCGCTCACCCCCGCCAGGGGCGACTGCAGCACCCGGCAGGTGAGCAGCCTGTCGGTGCCGTTGCCTTCCAGGCGGAGGGGGCCGGTGGGGCAGGGGGGGGGGGCGGGACTGGGCATGCTGGGGTCAGTCTCGGATGCTCAACGCCGCTTGGACGCTGCCGCCCCTGCCGCCCCGGAGCCCGATGCCGCCCAGGGGCCGTTTCCGCTCAGCCGCGCCCTGCTGGAGGCGGTGCTGGAGGACCGCACCAGCGATCGGTTCGTGTGCCGGCTGATCTGGGAGCGGCTGGGCTATCGCCCCGCCGCCGAGGGCCGCTGGCAGGCCGGGCCCGACACCCCGCCGGCCTGGGCCGAGGCCTTCCCCGAGGCGCCGGAGCTGATCGCCGAGCGGCCCGCGAGCGTGCGGCTCACCCGCTCGATCCCCCCCGAGCACAAGCAGCTGCTCAAGCAGCAGCTGGGCTTCGCCGGCTATCGCATCGGTGGCCTCTACCCCCGCCGCACCCGGCGGGCCACGGCGGTCAACTGGTTGCTGGCCCACCTGGCTGAGCGGGGCGAATCCATGCCCGAGGAAGGCCCCCTGCCGCCGCTCCTGGACCCGCCCAGCGATCCGGTGGCCGGCCACCCTGGGGATCTGCCGGTGGGTTGAGCCGACGGTCCCTCTGTAGGGTCTTCGTAACGCATCCGTCGTAAGGAATAAGTCAGATTGGCGCTCCCCGTCGTCGCCGTGATCGGACGCCCCAACGTGGGCAAGTCCACCCTGGTCAACAGGCTCTGCAGCAGCCGTGAGGCCATCGTTCACGACCAGCCCGGTGTGACCCGGGACCGCACCTACCAGGAGGGGTTCTGGGGTGACCGCACCTTCCGGGTGGTGGACACCGGCGGCCTGGTGTTCGACGACGACAGCGAATTCCTGCCCGAGATCCGGGAGCAGGCCAACCTGGCCCTGGCCGAGGCCTCGGTGGCCGTGGTGATCGTGGACGGCCAGCAGGGCGTCACCGCCGCCGACGAATCCATCGCCGAGTGGCTGCGGGGCCAGTCGGTGCCGGTGCTGCTGGGGGTGAACAAGTGCGAATCCCCCGACCAGGGCCTGGCCATGGCGGCCGACTTCTGGGGCCTGGGCCTGGGCGAGCCCCACCCGATTTCCGCCATCCACGGTGCCGGCACCGGCGACCTGCTCGACCGGGTGATCAGCTTCCTGCCGGCCACCACCGAGACGGAAGGGCCCGAGCCGATCCAGCTGGCGATCATCGGCCGCCCCAACGTGGGCAAGTCGAGCCTGCTCAATGCCATCTGCGGCGAGAACCGGGCCATCGTCAGCCCGATCCGCGGCACCACCCGCGACACCATCGACACCACCCTGGAACGGGAGGGGCTCACCTGGAAGCTGCTGGACACCGCCGGCATCCGCCGCCGCCGCAGCGTCGACTACGGCCCGGAGTACTTCGGCATCACCCGCAGCTTCAAGGCGATCGAGCGCAGTGATGTCTGCGTGCTGGTGATCGATGCCCTCGACGGCGTCACCGAGCAGGACCAACGCCTGGCGGGCCGCATCGAGGAGGACGGCCGCGCCTGTGCGGTGGTCGTCAACAAGTGGGACCTGATCGAGAAGGACAGCCACACCATGAGCGCCATGGAGAAGGAGCTGCGCGCCAAGCTCTACTTCCTTGACTGGGCGCCGATGCTGTTCACCTCCGCCCTCACCGGCCAGCGGGTGGAGAGCATCTTCGCCATCGCCGCCGTGGCGGTGGAGCAGCACCGCCGCCGGGTGAGCACCTCGGTGGTGAACGAGGTGCTGCAGGAGGCCCTGCGCTGGCGATCGCCGCCCACCACCCGCGGTGGCCGCCAGGGCCGGCTTTACTACGGCACCCAGGTGGCGACACGCCCCCCCAGCTTCACCCTGTTCGTCAACGATCCCAAGCTGTTCGGCGACACCTACCGCCGCTATGTCGAGCGCCAGATCCGCGAGGCCCTGGGCTTCGAGGGATCGCCGGTGCGGCTGTTCTGGCGCGGCAAGCAGCAGCGGGACGCCGAGAAGGAGCAGGCCCGCCAGCAGAGCCGGGGCGGCTGACGTCGATGCTGGGGGGCCTGGCCTGAATGGACTGGTTGCGGCAGCTGCCGATCGGTCAGTACGTCGATGACGGCGAGGGCGGCGACGGCCGCGGCAGCTGGCTGAAGCGGCTCGACCCGCGCGTGAAGCTGGTCTGGACGGTGGCGTTCCTGGTCACGCCGATCCTGGCCGGTCCGCTCTGGCGCCTGGCCTTGGTGGGCCTGCTGTTGCTGATCACCGCCGTCAGCGGCCTGCCCTGGCGCCTCTGGCGGCAGAGCCTGCCGCTGCTGATCGCTCTGGCGCTGCTGGTGGGGCTGCTGAGTGCCCTGTTGCCGGCCGCCGGTGGGGCGCCGGCCAGCCTCCAGCGTCCCCCCGGCGAGTTGCGTCTTGTCCCGGGCCCTCCCGGTGCCCCGCCCCCGACGCGGGCCGGCCTGTCCTGGGAGTTGGTGCGCTGGGGTCCGGTGATGGCCGGTCCCCTGGAGCTGGGCCCCCTGGTGGTGACCCGCCGCTCCGCCGAACTCGGCATCAACGGCGCCACCCTGCTGTTCACCGTCATCCACAGCGCCAATCTGCTGCTGCTTTCCACCCCGCCCGAGGAGCTGGTCTGGACCATCGCCTGGTGGTTGGCTCCCCTCAAGGCGCTGGGCTGGCCCGTGGAGCGCCTGGGCTTCACCCTGCTGTTGTCCCTGCGCTTTTTGCCACTGGTGCAGGAGGAGCTGCAGAACCTGCTGCGCTCGATCGCCACCCGGGCGGTGAATCTGCGCCGGCTGGGCTGGAAGGCCAGCCTCGGACTGGTGCTGGCGGTGGGGGAGCGGCTGCTGGCCAACGTGCTGCTGCGCTCCGAGCAGGGGGCCGAGGCCCTGATGGCGCGCGGCGGGATGTGGCTCCCTCCCGACCGCCTGCACCAGCCCGCGGCCACACCCACCGGTGCCAGCCTGGCGGCGGCGCTGGCCCTGGTGCTGCTGCTGGCGCTGCGCTGGAAAGTCGGTGCCCTTTAATGGCCCCAGCCAGCAGGGAGACGTGAGCACCGAGCGCTATCTGAATCACCCCACCTTCGGGATGCTCTATCGGGTAGCGCCGGTGGCCGAGAGCCGCGACCTTTATGCCACCCTCTACGCCCAGCGCATCTTCTTCCTGGTGACCCTCCAGGAGCGGGGGGCCCATTTCGAGGTGATCCCCCTGATGGACGCCCGCCACTTCGCCGAGCAGAACCTGGCCCGCTGCCGCCGCGACGGTCCCGAAGTCCAGGCCCGCTGGCGACAGCTCTTCGACCAGACCTTCATCTGATGGCGGAGGCGTCGCCGGAGGCGGCCGAATGGGTTGACTCCAGCCTGGAGCAGAGACTGCAGGCCTTCCGGGCGGCGCTGCCTGCCTCCACCCGGCTGCTGGCGGTGTCCAAGGGGCATCCGGCCGAGCAGGTGCGCCAGGCGGCGGCCCTGGGTCAGCGAAGCTTCGGGGAGAGCCGGTTGCAGGAGGCCATCGCCAAGCAGGAGGCCCTGGCCGACCTGCCCGATCTTGACTGGCATTTCATCGGCCGGCTGCAGGCCAACAAGGCCCGGGCCGTGCTGCGCCGCTTCGGCACGATCCATTCCGTCGACAGCCTGGAGCTGGCCTGGCGGCTGCAGCGGATCGCCGCCGAGGAAGGGTTGGCGCCGGGGATCCTGCTGCAGGTGAAGTTCCGCCCCGACCCGGCCAAGACCGGTTTCGATCCCGCCGAGGTGCGCGCCCTGGGGGTCGACCTGGGGCGCCTGCAGCCCCTGCGCTGTCTCGGACTGATGACCATCGCCCCGTTCGGACTCACCCCTGGGGCCCGCCTGGAGCTGTTCCGGGACTGCCGCGCGCTGGCCGATGACCTGGGGCTCCACGACTGCTCGATGGGGATGAGCGGCGACTGGCGCGAGGCTGTGACGGCCGGCAGCACCTGGGTGCGCCTCGGCAGTGTTCTGTTCGGAAGTCGGCCAATCCAGCCTTGAAAGCGCGTTCGGATCTTGCCGGCACGGATGTGGGACGCTATTCAAGGCCAAGCATCCTTCCCGAGGTCGACTCCGTGTCGTTGTTCTCCCGCCTGCGTGCCGTCGTCTCCGGTGACGACTATCTCGATGGCGACTTCGACGACGAACTCGACTACGACCCCGGTGACACCACCACCAGCACCAGCGGCGCTTCCACGGCCATCAGAAACCCCGGAGCCCTGGCTCTGAGCACGGATTTCTCCACCGACGATCCCTTTGCCGGAACCAACGTCATCGGCATGCCTGGGATCACCAGTGCGGTGGCCGAGGTGTGCCTGATGGAACCGCGCAGCTTCGACGAAATGCCCCGGGCGATTCAGGCCCTGAGGGAGCGCAAGACCGTCATCCTCAATCTCACGATGATGGAGCCGGATCAGGCCCAGCGCGCGGTTGATTTCGTGGCCGGTGGCACCTTCGCCATCGACGGTCACCAGGAACGGGTGGGCGAAAGCATCTTCCTGTTCGCCCCCAGCTGCGTCACGGTCACCACCGCCGGTGGTGAGGATGCGGCCTCCCCCACCGTGGTCTCCGGGCGCACCGGCCCTGTCGACGACCAGCAGGACGCCGCTCCCAGCCCCGCCTGGGGCCGTTCGGATGCCATGGTCTGAGACCTTCGGGGTGGTGGGCCTGGGCCGGATGGCCCGAGCCCTGCTCCTTCCTCTGCTGGACAGCGGTCTGGTCGACAGCTCCGATGTGCGGGCAGCGGTGTCCACCGAGGCCTCCGCCCTGAGGCTGGCAGGCGAACTCGGCGTCCAGGTCTCCACTGACGTGGCCCAGGCCTGGTCGGCTCCGGTGGTGCTGCTGGCGGTCAAACCCCAGCAGATCGAAGCGGTGGCCCCGGCAGCGGCGGCGGCCCTGGCGGCTGTGCAGGCGACGAGCGAGGTGGCCGCACCCGGCCAAGAGCCCCTGCTGATTTCCGTGCTGGCTGGGGTGCCGCTGCGGCGGCTTCAGACCCTCTTCCCCGGGCGGGCCTGCGTGCGGGCCGTTCCCAACACCCCGGCCCTGGTGAGGTCCGGCCTCACGGGCCTGAGCTGGGGAGAGGGCGTCGGCGAGGGCCGGCGCGAGGAGGTGCGCCAGCTGTTCGCCCAGGTGGGGGAGGTGCACGAGCTGCCCGAGCACCAGCTCGACCCCTTCCTGGCCCTCACGTCCTCCGGCCCGGCCTTCCTGGCCCTGGTGGCCGAATCCATGGCCGATGGGGCCGTGGCGGCGGGCCTGCCCCGGCCCCTGGCCAGCCACCTGGCCCACCGCACGATGGCGGGGACCGCGGCCCTGCTGCAGGGCCAGGAGCTGCACCCCGGCGAGCTCAAGGACATGGTGACCAGCCCCGCCGGCACCACGGCCGCCGGTCTGCGGGAGCTGGAGCGGGCCGGCCTGCGTTCGGCCCTGATCGAAGCTGTTCTGGCCGCAGCGGAGCGCAGCCGCCAGCTGGCCTGAGCGCCCTAAGGGCGGCGCCGCAAACCAGCCCGTTCAGCTGCGGCCGGCCCCCAGCTTTGGTTCGGTGCCGGCCATCAGCCGCTGCAGGTTGCTGCGGTGCCGCCAGAGCACCAGCGCCGTGGTGAGCAGGGCCAGGCTCAGGTAGGCCGGCCGCAGGCCGGAGTCGCCGAAGGAGCCCAGCATCAGCAACGGCAGGGACAGGGCCGCCACCACGCTGGAGAGCGACACGATCCGGCTGAGGCTCAAGGTGGTGAGGAAAATGCCGAAACAGGCCAGTCCCACCGGCCAGGTCAGGCCCAGCAGCATCCCCAGGCCGGTGGCCACCGCCTTGCCGCCTTTCCAGCCCAGCCACACCGGCCAGATGTGGCCCGCCAGGGCCGCCAGGCCCGCCGCCACCACCCCCCAGTCGCTGGCGGTGCTGAACTCCCCGAGGGGTTGCAGCACCGCCTTGGCCAGCAGCACGGCCACGGTGCCCTTGAGCACATCGAGAAGAAACACCGCCAGTGCCGGACCTTTGCCCAGCACCCGCAGCACGTTGGTGGCACCGGTGGAGCCAGAGCCCTCCTGGCGCAGGTCGATGCCGGCGAGCCAGCGGCCCGCCAGCCAGCCGAAGGGAATCGAGCCCAGCAGGTAGCCCGCCGGCAGCAGCAGCAGATCGGGAAGGAAGGCCATGGGAGAAGGAAGGGAGGGTCAGTAGAGATCGGCTTCGGCGTCGATCTCACCGGGACCGGCCGCGAAGGCCAGCCACAGGGGGAACTGCAGGATGGGGATCTCGATCACCTGCTCCGCCGCATCGATGACGATGAAGGGCAGCTCGCCCCGCTCTTCGAGCCGGTCGGCCCGCTCGATCAGGGCGTCGGGCCGCTCGAACAGCACGATGCCGCTGGCGGGGCCGAAGTCGTCGCGGCTCAGCCCCAGGCAGTCCTGCAGTCCCCGTCGCCATTCCCCCAGCCGCTCCGGTTGGCTGGCCAGGACCAGGGTCTGGAAGCGCTCGCCGTAGAGCTCCCCGAGGATCGCGATCGCCGCCGCCGCCGCCAGGGCGTTGCGGCTGCGGCTGCCGCCGCTGGCCTGGGCGCCCCGCCCCCCCTGGGAGAGGAACCAGTCCTCCAACCTGGTGGCGGCTGACGGCTCCAGGGTGCGGCGCAGCTTCCAGGGATCGGCGTAGAAATCGGGCTGGCCGCCGAACTGCTCCAACCGTTCCCGGATCAGGTCTGCATCGTCGCTGAACAGGCCGGCGGCGGCGGGGGCGACGGCGGGCTCCCGGGCGACACCGGTCTCCAGGCTGCCCGTGGCCTGATCGAGGGGGGAGGGCTGCACCACCAGAGGCTGGACCACCAGCTCCATCTGCTCGGCCGCTGCGGCCAGATCCTGCAGGGCCCCCACCAGGTACTCCTGGAAGCCCTTGAGCCGCCGGGCGATGCCATCCGACTGGCCGGCGAAGCTGCCGGCGATCTCCCGGTTGATCTGCTCCCGGCGGGCCTCCAGCTGGGCGATGTCCCCCAGGAGTTCCTCGCGGCGCTGCCGCAGCTCCGTCAGGGCCAGGTCAAGCAGCCCGACAGCACCGGTGTCGGGGTCCTGGGGGGTGGTGTCGGCGGGCTCGGGGGCGGCTGGTTCGGGTCGGTCGCTCATGGCAGGCAGGCAAGCAAGGCAGCGGGGGACTCAGGTGGGGTTGCGGGGGGCGGGGGTGGTGGGCGGCAGGCGGTGCTCCAGCTGCTCCCGCAGCGCCGTGGCATCGAACAGCATCGGTAACAGGTGGATGCTGTTCTCCTCCCGGAAATAGAACAGCACCGGCAGGGCTGGCCACCAGACCCGCCAGCCGATCCAGGCGTCGTAGGGAAAGCGGCGGATCACGGTGTCGCGGCGGGCCACCAGCAGGGCCTCCGGCGCGAAGCGCAACCGCAGCAGGGCCGTCTGCAGCAGCAGGAACAGCCCCATCACGGCCGTTCCCAGGGCCAGCCAGATGGCACCACCCCAGAGGGGGCGCAGCCCCAGGCAGGCGCCCGCCAGCAGCAGCAGGCCGAGCGGCACCCAGAAGCGGGGGCGGAGCACCACCACCTCATCCGCAGCCGTGTCGGCGGGCGAGGGGGGGGGCGAAGCGGGGGTGGTGGTCATTGGCCGAAGAGCAACTGGGTGAGCAGCACGTCCACCAGGGCGACGCTGACGAGAATCATGACCACGGCGCCGGTGGTGCTGGCGCCCACCTCCTTGGGCCCACCGCGGGTGGTGAGACCCCAGCCGCAGGCGATGACGGCGATCATCAGACCGAACACCACGGCCTTGAGCAGCATCGAGGGCAGGTCGTCGGGCTCCATCCAGACCCGCACCGAGTTCCAGAAGACGGTGGGCGGAATGCTGTACAACAGTGTGCTGCTCACCTGGCCCGACCAGATGGCCATCCAGAAGAACAGCAGGCACTGCACGGGCGCCATCACCACCATGGCCAGCACCCGTGGCACCACCAGATACTGCACCGGGTCGGTGCGCAGCATCGTGATGGCGTCGATCTGCTCGGTCACCTTCATGGTGCCCAGCTGGGCGGCATAGGCCGTGGCCACCTTGCCGGTGAGCAGGGTGGCGGTGAGCAGCGGCGCGATCTCCCGCGAGAGGCCCAGGGCCAGCAGCCCCCCGACGGCCGAGCTGGCCCCCTGCTTGGAGAGTTCCGCCGCCACCTGGATGTTGAACACCGTGCCGGCCGCCAGGGCCGTGATCAGCACGATCAGGAAGCTGCCTGGCCCGGCCTCCAGCAGTTCCTGGACCAGATCCACCATGCCGATGCGGCCGCGGGCGATGGCGCTCACGGCCTGTCCGCCGATCATCAGGCTGGATCCCAGTCGCTGCAGCCAGCGCGGAGCCTTCATGGCACGGAGGCGGGCAGGGCCTCCGGCTGGGGCCCCCGTTCCGGCCAGCGGCGCATCACCACCAGGCCCAGCACCACCAGCAGCGCAGGGATCAGGCCCATGCACATCCGGATCGCCAGCAGGGCGCTGTCGGGTTGCAGGATGCCCCGGGCCGCCTGGTAGCCGCTCAGGCTCATCAGATTGCCGAAGAAGAACAGGGCCAGGCTGATGCAGATCTTCTGGGTGAACACCATCCAGGCGCTGTAGAGGCCGGCGGGCTTCTCCGGATCGGCATCGATGGCATCCGGCAGCAGGGCCCAGGGGATCAGGTAGGCGGTGGAGGCCCCGAGGCCGACGATCAGGATCGTCACCACCAGGGCGGTGAGACGCACCAGGTTGGCGGCCGAGGCGGTGGGGCCGATGGCGGCATCGAGCGGCACCAGCAGCATCGCCATCACACAGGCGGCGATCCAGAGGGCGCTGCCCCAGTGCAGGGCCGTCAGGCGACCGCGGCCCCGGGCGATGGCGGTCCAGAGCTGGAGCCCCACCAGGGTGCTGATCTGGAAGGGCAGCAGAATCCAGTTGCTCCAACCTTCCGGCAGCCGCATCACCACGGGCAGGAAGATCAGTGCCGCCGTCTGCATGATCTGCAGGGCGCACCAGAGCAGCAGGTACAGCCCCAGCACCATCTGGAAGCGCCCGTTGCTGCCCACCCGGGCCAGGAGCCGCCGGGTGGTGCCCCGCTGGCTGGTGGGCCGCTGGCAGTGCCGCGCCGCCGGGGCGATGCCCCAGCCGCAGAGCAGGGTGGAGCAGGTGATCAGCACCCCCGAGAAGATCCCCACCTGCAGGTAGCTGTCGGGGTTCTGGTGATCCTTCAGCAGCAGGCCCCCCAGCACGATGCCCACCAGGCCGGCGATGATCGAGCCTGTGAAGCGGGCGCTGTTGAGGCGGGTGCGCAGGTTGACGCTGGTGGTGAGTTCGGCGGCCAGGGCCGAGTAGGGAAGGTTGACGCAGGTGTAAAGGGTGTTGGCCACCATCGAGATGGCCACGAACACGGCGAACCGGACCCAGAGACCTCCCGGTGGCAGCCACCACATCAGGGCCATGGCGAAGCCGAGGGGAACGGCGCTGCCGAGGATCCAGGGCAGCCGGGGCCCCCAGGGCGAGCGGGTCTTGTCGCTCAGCCAGCCCACGATCGGGTCGTTGATGGCATCCCAGAGCCGGGCCGTCATCAGCACCAGGCCGGCCATCCAGGCCGGCAGGCCCGCCGCCGAGGTGTAGAAGATGAACAGATAGAAGCCGATCAGGGAGGCGGCCATCCCCGTACCGGCATCCCCCATGCCGTAGGCGAGCAGCACCCGTCGGCGTTGACCGGCGGGCAGGTCCGCCGTGTCCACCACGCACGCTGGTAAGTCCGGCGCTGTCGGCGGCGGGGTGGACGGCGTGGGGGAGGTCAAACCTGGAGGCGCTCCTGTGGGGGTCGTCCGGTGTCGGTGATCCGGCCTTGGGAGGCCGGTGCAGGTCATAATGCTGCAGCCGGTTCCGGCGAACCAGCTCCAGTACCTCTGTACTGCTGCGGGCGTAGTTTAGTGGTAAAACCTCAGCCTTCCAAGCTGATGATGCGGGTTCGATTCCCGCCGCCCGCTTTCTTCTTTCCCGTCGCGGCCTTGGCCCTGGGGATCGTTTCCGGCAGGGCTTCCTCGAGCAGGGGCGTGGCCACCAGCAGCATCAGACTGCGGCTTTCGAGGGGGGCCGTGGACGGCAGCCAGGGTTCGGGCGTCGCGGGCAGGTCGTGGTCGCCGGGGATGGCGGTGTCGATGACCCGTCGCCAGCCGGCCGGTTGGGCTGGCAGAGCGAACTGCATGGGCTGGTAGTAGGCGTTCATCCCACACCAGATCAGGGGGCCGAGGCTGACGTCGTGGAGGCTCCAGGCCAGGCAGTGGGACCAGCTGGCCCAGTCCGGCTTGCCCAGCTCGAGTCCGTGCCATTCCCGCCAGAAGGGCTGGTTGCCAGCGCCCCTGACCGGCCCACCGGGGGTGGGGGGGAGTTCCTGATTCAGCAGGGGGGCCAGCCGCTGACGCAGCTGGATCAGGCGCTTCAGGAACCGGCGCAGGTCCAGGTCGCCCGCGTCCGGCTGCCAGTGCATCCAGCCCAAGGGATTGTTCTGGCACCAGGTGTTGTTGTTGCCCCCCTGGCTGCGGCGCACCTCATCGCCCATCAGCAGCATGGGCACCCCGGGGGCCAGCAGCAGGGAGGCCAGCAGGTTGCGCAGTTGCCGGTCGCGCAGGGTCTGCACCTCCGGGTCGCTGCAGGGCCCTTCCACGCCGTGGTTCCAGCTGTTGTTGTGGTTGTCCCCGTCGCGGTCGTTCTCCCCGTTGGCCAGGTTGTGCTTGCGGTCGAAGCTGACCAGGTCGGCCAGGGTGAAGCCGTCGTGGGCGGTGAGGAAGTTGATCGTGCGCCCAACCGGTGACGGCTGACCATTGAACAGATCCGGGTTGCCGGACAGGCGCTGGCTCAGGGTCCAGGTGCTGCGGTCGTCCCCCTTCCAGAAGCGGCGCACATCGTCGCGGAAGCGGCCGTTCCAGCTGGCCACCCGCCGGGCGGGGAAGTCGGCGAGCCGGTAGAGACCGCCGCAATCCCAGGGCTCGCTCACCACCTTCAGATCGCTGAGGTCGGGGTCCGCCTCCATCTCCTCGAACAGGGGGGGGGCATCGAGGGGAGCCAGCGCCTCGCCCCGGGTCAGGGCGATGCCCAGGTCGAAGCGGAAGCCGTCGATGCCCAGTTCCGTGCTCCAGCAGCGCAGGGACTCCAGGATCAGGCGCCGCACCAGGGGGCGATTGGCGGCGATCGTGTTGCCGCAGCCGCTGACATCGAGGTAATCGCCCTTGGGGGTCTGGTGGTAGTAGAGGGCGTCGCCGAACCCCCGCCAGCTCAGGGTGGGGCCCTGCTGGTTGCCTTCGCTGGTGTGGTTGTAGACCACATCGAGAATCACCTCCAGGCCCGCCTGATGGCAGGCGGTCACCAGTTGGCGCACCTCCTGCCGTCCCTGCAACGGGTCGCTGTCCACCAGGTAGGCCTGGTGGGGGGCCATCCAGCTCACGGGGCTGTAGCCCCAGTGGTTGAAGCGCCCGTTGGGGGCGTCCTGGGGATCAAAGGCCATCACCGGCAGCAGCTCGATGGCCGTCACCCCCATCTCCTGGAGGTAGGGCAGGGTGTCGATCAGCCCCAGGAGGGTTCCTTGCCGTTCCTCCGGCACCGGGCAGCCGTTGCCCCGGGTGAAGCCGCCCACGTGCAGCTCATAGATGATGCTCTTCTGCCACGGATGGCGCGGCCGTGGGGCGGCGTCGAAGTCGAACCGGTCCCGCTCGGTGACCACCCCCTTGAGGCAGGCGGAGGCATTGGGGACAGCACCGACGGCGGAGCCCCGCTGGTAGCCCTCCCAGCCGGTGACTGCCCTGGCGCAGGGGTCAAGCAGTACTTTGGATGGATTGAAGCCGTGGCTGCCGGGTTGGATCGGGCCGAAGACGCGGTAGCCGTAACAGCAGCCCAGGCCCAGGCCCTCCACCTCCACATGCCAGTGCTCCCCTGAGCGGTGGCAGGGGTCGAGATCAATCACCTCCAGGGGCTCGCGGGCCTCGCCGTCGGCGAAGATCAGCAGCTCGATGCGGGTGGCCAACGGGGCCACCACGGAGAAATTGACGCCACGGCGCGTGACGGAGGCCCCCAGTGGCCAGGGATGTCCGATCCGGGTCGCCGACAAATCACTGGCCTGGTTTGTTCCCAAGGGTACGTCGGGCCTCCGGAAGCTGCCGCCGGGGGTTCAATGGGGCCATGGCCAGTGCTGAAGCTTCCCTGCTGCCGCCCGAGGAGGGCCGACCGCCCCAGCCGGTGGCGCCGGGGTTGTGGCTGTTCGCGCCCAGCCGGGAGAGCCAGGGCGGCAGCGCCTGGCTGCTGGAGGCGGCCGGCGCCGACCTGCTCATCGACTGCCCCGCCTTCACCCGGGCCAACCTGCAGTTCCTGGCCGGCCGCCCCCGCCATCGGCCGGGCGGGAGTGGCGAGGGGCTGGCCTGGATCCTGCTCACCGGCCGCGGCGGCCATGGCCGCTGCCGCCGCCTGCAGCAAGCCCTGGGGTGGCCCGTCCTGGTGCAGGAGCAGGAGGCCTATCTCCTGCCCGGCGTGGATCCCCTGCACACCTTCACCGGCGAGCACCGGCTCGGCCCGGACGTGCGTTTGCTCTGGACGCCGGGGCCTTCCCCCGGGAGCTGTGTGGTGCATGTCTCTCCGCTGGGCGGCGTGGGCCCGGACGGGTTGTTCTGCGGCCGACTGCTGGTTCCGGTGGCCCCCGCCCGGGTGGCTCCCCTGCGCCAGCGGGGCACCTTTCACTGGGGACGCCAGCTCCAGAGCCTGGAACGCCTGCGCCGGTGGCTGCCGGCCGGGTCCCCCGACTGGATCGCCAGCGGCGCCGGACTGGGGGCCCTGAGGGGGGCAAAGCTGGTGGATCAGGGCGCCTCGGTGCTGCGCGACCTGGATCTGGAAGCCCTGGCCTTGCAGCCCCCCGGCGGACCCATGACCCCCAAACCGCTGTCATGAGTGGACTTTTCTGGTTGCGGCCCCGGCGCAAGACCCATACGATTGGCGCGCTGAGCGCATCGGGCGGTCGGGGACTTCCGATTCGCCTCCATCACTCGACGTCCCGAACCCCGCCATCGCCACCTCATCCGGAGGCTTATCCACAACCATGAACAAAGCTGATCTCGTCAACATCGTGGCTGCCCGCACGGAGCTCACCAAGACCGACGTCTCCCTCGTGGTCGATGCCGCCATCGAAACCATCGTTGACTCTGTGGTCGAAGGCAAGAAGGTGTCCATCCTCGGTTTCGGCTCCTTTGAGCCCCGGGAGCGTTCTGCCCGCCAGGGTCTGAATCCAAAGACCGGCGAGAAGATCAAGATCCCCGCCAAACGCGTGCCCGCCTTCACCGCCGGCAAGCTGTTCAAGGACAAGGTTCAGGGCTGATCCGCACCAGGAGCCGTCTCGCCATGCCAGCGGCCGCCGGGGCGAAGGCCCCGGCGCTGCGGCTTCCCCTCCATCTCCAGGCTCAGCTCGCCCGGGGAGTAGAGCGTCGACGCCAGGGTTACCGGACCCGCTTCGCCCCCTCCCCCACCGGCCCCTTGCACCGGGGTAATCTCCGCACCGCCCTGCTGAGCTGGCTTGACGCCCGACTCAGGGGTGGGGAGTGGCTGCTCCGCATCGACGACCTCGACACCCCCCGCAACCGGTCGGGTGCCGAGGCCGCGATCCTTGATGACCTTCACTGGCTCGGCCTCGGCTGGGACGGTCCCGTGCGGCGTCAGAGCGCCCATCGTGGCCTCTACGCCACTGTCCTTTCGGCCCTGCGCCAGGCCGGCCACCTCTACCCCTGCCGCTGCAGCCGGAGGCTGCTGGCCGATGTCTCGGCGCCCCATGGGGCCCTGGCGGTCTACCCGGGGCACTGCCGGGAACGGACGCCTGTGTGGGGGCCCCAGGCCGGTCGCCTGCCCAGCTGGCGCCTGCGCCTGGGGCCGGGCGTCCTGTGCTGGCAGGAGCGCGGCGGCCCCTGCGGCCACCAGGACGGCCCCAGCGCGGTGGGGGACGTGGTGCTGCGGCGGGCCGATGGCGTGGTGGCTTACCACCTGGCCACCGCCGTCGACGAGTTGCTGATGGGGATCACTGAGGTTGTGCGCGGGGATGATCTCTGGCCTTCCACCGGGGCCCAGGTGGCGGTGATGGCTGCCCTCGGCGCCTCTCCGCCGGCCTATGCCCACGTGCCCCTCTGGCGCGACGCCAGGGGCGAGCGGCTGAGCAAGCGGGAGGGAGCCGAGGGGTTGGCCGGCCTTCGCAGCCGTGGCCTTGACGCCCCAGCGGTGATCGGCCGCCTGGCGGCCAGCCTGGCTCTGGTGCCAGCGGGCAGCCGTCTCAGTGCCGAAGAGCTGGCGGCCGGGCTGTCCCCGGAAACCCTGGACGCCTGTTTGCACCCGGAGGGGGCCAAGGGGAAAAAGGTTTAAGGAAGGTTTCGGGATTGAAGGGGTCTGGCTCGGCCACAGTGAGGAGATCAGAACAATCGCTCGCCAGTCGGTCATGTCCCTCCAGGTTCCCTCCACCGATTCGAGGAGCCACCCCCCCACGCCGTGCCGATGTCCCCAGTGCGGCGGCAGCGGACTGCTGAGGATTGATGATCAGCGTTACCGCACCTGCCTGGACTGTCTGGGCCAGGGGCACTCCCGCGCCATGGGGGGTAAGGGACTGGTCTTCCGGATCGTCAACGCGAGGTCCGCTTCCGCCGCCAGATGAAGAAGGCGGTGGTGGCGACCACCGCCGCCAGTGGCGCCGCCGTGAGCAGCAGCAGGATCACGGCGGTCCAGTCGGTGTACATGGGTGCGTGTGTTGGAGCGGTGCCATCATCCCAGCAGATGCTCCCCGGCGATGGCCAACCAACAGCACCCCCACCAGGCTTCCCGGATATCCCTCGTTCTTCGTCGCCTCGCACTGGCTGGTGTCCTGACGGGTTCTCTGTTGGGGGCAGGGGCAAAGGTTCTGGCGAACGTGCAGTTCGAGAATTGCGTCACCGCTGCCGATGGCTCCATCACCTGCGACACGGTGCCGACCGGCAACACCCTGATGAATGATGTCGACGCCCGCTACGGACTTCTCCAGAACGCCAGTCCCGGCTGGAGCGAGTTTGAGCCCTACCAGGGTTATGACGATGACTTCGGCGGCAACGAGACGTGATCAGCTGGCCTGCCCAGCTTGCAACGACATGTGGCGCCCCCTCGCGGGCGGCCGCTTCTCTGGTGTAGCCCGGAGCAGCCACTCACGGGGGTTGTGATGCCTGTCTGGGCACCTGAAATCGATCCGGCCCATCCCCTGGAGTGCACCCAGGCCAAGCGCTATGTGCTGCAACGCCTTTCCTACGTCTCCATCCGTCCCGACGACCAGGGTCTGGGGGATGTGAGCGATCCGATGGCGGCCTATCTGTTCCATACCCATGAGGCGGCCCAGCGCGCCGCCGGTGAGCTCAACCGACTGGGTGGCGACGGTTTCGACGTGGTCAAGGTGGAAGGGCCCGTTGCGTTGTGCTGAGCCCGGCCCATGGCCGTGCCATGTCCTTGCCCAGCAGCAGACGCATCGGCAGCGAGTTCGTCCCTGGCGTGTATCGGCAGTTCGCCTAATGACGTCAGGCCGATAAACCTTTATAGTCAGTCTTGTAAGGTTTTTTTTGGTCCCAATGCTCACCGGATCTGATCTCCTGGCCAAGGTCAAGGAGTTGGGCGATGTCTCGAAATCCGATCTAGTGCGTGGTTGCGGCTACGTCAGCACCAAGAAGGATGGAGCCGAGCGTCTGAATTTCACGGCCTTTTACGAGGCTCTGCTGGAAGCCAAGGGCGTCAGCCTTGGTGAAGGCGGTGGCAAGGGTGGCTCCAAAGGTGGCCGCAAGCTCAGCTATGTGGCCACCGTCCAGGGCAACGGCAACCTTCTGGTGGGCAAGGCCTACACCGCCATGCTCGATCTCCAGCCTGGAGATGAATTCGAGATCAAGCTGGGCCGCAAGCAGATCCGCCTGATTCCTGCGGGATCCACCGAAGACGACGAGTGAGCGGAAACCCGCAGGATGACCTGAAACCATGGCAAGGCCAAGGCTTCAGGTCATCCTGCGGGACGTGGTAGTCCCCGCTGCTGACGATCACAGGCCACCAGGAACGCCGTCACCTGGTCCCCCCAGTTCACCACCACGAGCAGGTTGCGGGGGGATCTGGAAAATCCTTGCTGCGACAGTACGGCGAAACCGTTGAGATCGTCGTGGCTCACCAGGGGATGCCTCCCCTGGAGGGCGCCCCAGGCGCGCAGGAAGCTCTCTCCCTCCAGCCTGAGGCAGCGGGCATAGGCCTCTTCCGTGCCGACCCCCTGGCGCCGCAGCCTCACGAAGCTGTCCAGGTCCGGTCCCAGATGGTCGATCCAGCGGCCGAGGTCCCCCACGGCCACCAACCGGCTGCGGTCCGGGTCCGTGGGCGTCAGCAGCAGGGCCGTGGTGGCCAGCGACCAGGTCGCCTCCGCCAGCAGCCGCTCGGCCGCCTCCATCAGAGCGCCATGGTGGCTCTCCAGCAGCTGCTCGTGGCGTGTCCTGAGATCATCCATGGCCCGAGTATCGCCACCGACGCTTCCAGACGGAAAAGCAGCGCAGCTGGCGTCGGACCTGGACCTGGGGCGGGGTGAGCAGAGAAGCCGGTGATCGGATTTGAACCGACGACCTACTGATTACGAATCAGTTGCTCTACCCCTGAGCTACACCGGCATCGGCCAAGAAATTAGCATTCGTCGGATCACCACCAGCGGCACACCATTCCATGGGATCCGACCCGAAGAGATCCCTGGATCCGGAGTTGCGCCGGCGCCTCCTGGCGGAAGCCAGGACCCCCTGGCGGGGGCTGCGGCGGGCGTTGTGGTTCGCCCTGGTGGCCTCGGCTGGCCTGGGCCTGGCGACCATGGCCCTACGGGCCTCCGCCGGCTCGGAGGTGGGCTCAGGGGACCTGCTGATCCAGGTGGGCGCCTTCAGCCTCTTCGGTGCGTTGCTCTGGTTCGACCGCAACCGGGGGGGCGATTGAGGGCTCCTGCAGCTTCAGCGGTTCCGGCAGCAGCAGCGGCAGGCCCAGGCAGAGGCGTTGCTGCTCGAGTTCCGCCAGGCTGAGCGGCGGGGTCGCGGACACCGTCTCTGGCTTGCGGCTGAGCAGCCACAGGGACTGGACCAGCTGTTGCCACTGCCACAGCATCACCGCCAGCAGCAGGGCTGCCAGCAGCAGGGCCACCAGACGCGGACAGGAGCCGAAGGGGGAGACGGGGGAGGCCACGGCCGCCTGGCGGTCGATCCACCACAGCAGGGGCAGGCCCAGGGCGGCACCGCCGGCCGTGGCCAGCGCCAGGGCCGGGGTGGCCTGGAGGCGGCTGAGCCGGCGCTGCAGCTCCCGGCGGCCCCGCAGGGGGGTCTGCAGCAGCAGCAACGACCAGACGTCGGCGGGGCGACGCACCAGCAGCAGGGCCGGCGCCAGGGCGCCGATGGCCCAGCAGAGCAGCCTTTCCAGCCCCGGGAGGGGCCCAGGGTCGCTGCCGGCGAGCACCAGCAGCAACAGCAAGGCCTCGAGAGGCAACACCCCGATGGCGATCAGCTGGAGCCAGAGCAGGGGCTCGCTGCGGGGTGTCACGGGATCAGGTGCTGAGGGTCCGGCGCTGGGTGACCAGCTTGAAGGCCTCGACCCGATCCCTCTCCTGCCAGCCGGTGAACCGGTCGCAGCCGATGCCGCACTCGAAGCCCGTGGCCACCTCCTTGACGTCGTCCTTGTTGCGACGCAGAGAATCGAGATCGCCTTCGTAGACGAGCTCCTTGCCGCGGTGCACGCGGATGCGGCAATTGCGCTGCAGTTTGCCGTTGGTGACGTAGCAGCCGGCGACGGCGCTCTTGCCGATGGTGAACACGGCCCGCACCTCCGCTTCGCCCAGGTTCTCCTCCACCAGCTCCGGTTCCAGCAGGCCCTCCATGGCCATCTGGATGTCCTCCAGCAGCTTGTAGATGACGTCGTAGTCGCGCACATCGACGCCGGTGGCATCGGCGGCACGCTTGGCTCCGGAGGCCATCGAGGTGTTGAAGCCCACGATCACGGCGCCCGAGGCCGCCGCCAGGTCGACGTCCGTTTCGGTGATCTCGCCAGGGGCCGACAGCAGCACCCGCACCTGGACCTCCTCCTGGGGCAGCTGCTCGAGGGATCCGAGGATCGCCTCCACGCTGCCCTGGACATCTGCCTTGAGGATGAGGTTGAGCTCTTTCAGCTCGCCTTCGCTGACCTGGCCTGACATCGAGGCCAGGGAGACCCTCCTGGAGGCCATCTGCTGGGCCAGGCGGGTCGCCCGGGCCTCGTTGGCCCGGTCGCCCACCACCGCCCGGGCGCTCTTCTCGTCGGTGTAGACCTCGAATTCGTCGCCGGCGGTGGGCACTTCGCTGAAGCCGAGGGCCTCCACGGCGCTGGAGGGGCCGGCCTGCTTGACCCGTTTGCCGGTGTCGTCGACCATGGCGCGCACCTTGCCGAGAATCGGACCCGCCGCCAGCACGTCGCCGGCCTTGAGGGTGCCGTTCTGGATCAGCAGCGTGGCCACCGGGCCCTTGGCCTTGTCGAGGTGGGCCTCGATCACGGTGCCCCGGGCCATCCGGTCGGGGTTGGCCTGCAGGTCCTCCACTTCGGTGACCAGCAGGATCATCTCCAGCAGCTTGTCGATGTTTTCCCCCTTGATGGCGCTCACGGGGACCATCACGGTGGTGCCGCCCCAGTCCTCGGCCACCAGATCCAGGCCGGAGAGCTCCTGCTTGACCCGGTCGGGCTGGGCCCCTTCCTTGTCGATCTTGTTGATCGCCACCACGATCGGCACCTCGGCGGCGCGGGCGTGGCTGATCGCCTCCAGGGTCTGGGGGCGGACGCCGTCATCGGCGGCCACCACCAGTACCGCCACGTCGGTGACCTTGGTGCCGCGGGCCCGCATGGCGGTGAACGCCTCGTGGCCCGGGGTGTCAAGGAAGGTGATCTTGCGGGTCTCGTCGCCATGGGGCACATCCACCTGGTAGGCACCGATGTGCTGGGTGATGCCGCCGGCCTCGCCCGCCGCCACCCGGGTCTTGCGGATCGCATCGAGCAGGCTCGTCTTGCCGTGGTCGACGTGACCCATCACGGTCACCACCGGGGGCCGGCGGATCAGGTGGGCCAGGTCGCTGTCCTCGATCATCTCCACGGTCTTCTTGGCCGCGGCTTCGATGTCGTCCTGGAGCACGGGCACGCCGAACTCCTCCGAGACCGTCTCGATCGTGTTCAGGTCGAGGGTCTGGGTGACGGTGGCGATGATCCCCTTGAAGAAGAGGGATTTGATGATCTCGGAGCTCTCCACCCCGAGCCGGTCGGCCAGCTCCTGCACCGTGAGGTTGCCCTCGGGCACGATCAGCATCTCGGGACGCAGGGCCTTGGCTTCGCGGGAGGCCCGCAGCTCCATGGCCCGGCGCCGCTGGCGCTGGCGGGTGGTCTCTTTCTTGCGCTTGCGCACCGCCACGGTGGGCTTGGCAGCGGTGCCAGGAGCGGAGCGGGGCTTGGCCGGCCTGGCCAGGCTGGCCTGGAGCACCAGGGCTTCCTGCTCGCCGGCGTAGCCGCCGGTTTCGGCGGTGAGGGCATCATCGTTTTCGCCGATGATGTGGACCTTGGTGCGCTGTTTCTGCGGGGTGCGGCTGCGCAGGGCCTCGAGCTTGGCGCTGTCGTCCCAATCGGGCCGCCGGGCACCGGGGGCACGGGCGCCGGCCGGCGTGGGCGGGCGGAAGCCGGGGCGACGGGGGGCCGCCGGCGGGGTGGCGGTCGGGCGCGTCACACCCTCCGTCTCCCCTCCGGTTTCGGTGCTGCCTTCGCTCCTGTCGGGACGGCGCGGCGGCGGGGCGGTGGGACGGCCGGTGGGTTTCTGGAGCTGCATCAGCTCGCCGGGGGCCATCGGCTTGCGCATGCCGGCCGGGATCCCCGGGCGGCCGGGGGCCGCCGGACGACTTGCCGCCGAGGTGCCTGGACCGGCTGAGTCGCGGCGGATCGGCTTGCCGACCAGTTCGAGTGGGGTGGGGCCGGGCCGTCCCGGGGCCGAACCGGCCCTGGAGCCGGCGCTGCTGGGACGGATCGGTGCGGGGGTGCCTGGACGCTGGGGACGGGCCGAGGGCGGCGCGGGCCGGCTGCTCGTGGGGCCGCCCTGGCCGGGCTGGGGACGCCCGACCAGCTGGGGGCGGGTGGCCGGGGGCCGGGTGGGGGCAGCGCCCGCACCGGCCGGCACGGGGCGGCCGGGGGCCGGCGCCGGTGGTCGTTGGGGGGAACCGACCCGCACCGGCGGCTGGGAGGTGCGGTTCACCGGAGCCGGACTGGTGGGCTTCGGCGCCGCCATTGGTTTGGCCGGAGGGGCCACGGCGGCGGGCCGGGCGGGGGCTGCTGGCACCGGGCGGGAGGGGGGGGCGCCGGCACCGGGTGAGGTGGCCGTGGGGGCTGGGGCCGTGGGGGCCGCAGCCGCCGGCTTGCCAATGATGGTGGGCGGACGAACGGCCGGTTTGCCGGCTTCCACCGGTCGCGGACGGGCCGGGGCCGGAGCAGCGGGCGGCCTGGGGCGTGCCGCAGGCGGTTCGGGCCGGGCGGGGGCGGGGGAGGTGGCCGCCGTTGCGGGACGCGGTGCGGGCGGGCGGCTCGCTGGTGGGGCCGGGGCGGAGGGTGCCGGTGGGGTCGGCGGAGCGCTGGCCCGGGGGGCCGCCACGGGTGCCGGGGCGGCCTTCTTCACCGCCAGGATCGCCTTGGCCGGGGAGGTGGGCTCCGCCGGTTCGGGCCGCGATGGGGTCAGGCTGTCGCCATTGACGCCGATCAGCGAACGGATGCGGGTCGCCTCGTCATCACTGATCGAGCTGCTGTGACTCTTGGCCGCAATGGAGAGCTTTTCGGCGGCATCGAGCACGTCCTTGTTGTCCAGGCCCAGGTCCTTCGACAGCTCGTAGATTCTCACTTTGCCGCTGCTGGTCATTCAGAAAGGTCTCCGTACGGTGGGGCCGAAAGGACCCCGGGGCCGCACACACGTGGCGACCATGGTTCATCTTGCCTCAGAGGTCGCGGGGCCGATCGCTCGAGACGTGCCTCGAGGCTGGCGATGATGGCATCGCTGACGGCGCAACGGAGGCCGCGCTGGAGGCGGCGGCGGCGGCGGGCTTCCTCCAGGCAGCTCGGTTCGGGGCACAGATAGGCCGAGCGACCCATGCCCCGATCCAGGCTCACGCTCCCGTCGGCCTGACGCACCACCCGCCAGAGCTGGCTGCGGTCGCAGAGGCGGCGGCAGGAGACGCAGCGGCGCAGCACCGGGCGCCTCGCATTCGACGTCACCGGACGTCCTCAGTAGGGAGCTCGTCGTCGTCGTCGGCGTCGGCCTCGATTGGAGCTTCGGCCGGCACCTCAGGCTGGCTTTCGGCCTGGCCATCGGAGGGCAGTTCGCCCTCCTCGAAGTCGTAGGACTCCTCGTCCTCGGGCAGGGGGTAGAGCTCCCGCAGGCGGGCATCCTCCTCGGCCCGGGTGGCCTGCTCGGCCTCCAGACGGGCCTCGGCTTCGGCCTGCAGGGCCTCCTCCTCCTGGCGCTGGGCGATCAGGGCCGCCACCGTCTGGTCCTCGCTGACCTGGTCGTACTCCTGGGCATTCTTGATGTCGATTTTCCAGCCGGTGAGCCTGGCCGCCAGGCGCACGTTCTGACCCTCCCGGCCGATGGCCAGGCTCAGCTGGTCGTGGGGCACGAGTACGTGGGCGTGGTGCCCTTCGGGGTCGACCAGGCGGACCATCTCCACCCGCGCCGGGCTGAGGGAGTTGGCCAGGTACTGGGCCGGATCCGGCGACCAGCGGATCACGTCGATCTTCTCGCCCCGCAGCTCGTTCACCACCTGCTGGATGCGGGAGCCGCGGGCGCCGATGCAGGCCCCCACCGGATCCACTTCCCGCTCCACACTGTCGACCGCGACCTTGGTGCGGGGGCCGACGGCACGGGAGGGGGGATTGGCCTCGCGGGCCACGGCAACGATTCGCACCGAGCCCTCCTGGATCTCAGGCACCTCGTTCTCGAACAGGTAGACCACCAGGCCCGCATTGGCCCGGGAGACGAACAGCTGGGGACCGCGACGGGGCACCTCGCTGACCTCCTTGAGGAACACCTTGAAGGTGGCGTTGGCGCGGTAGTTGTCGTTGGGGAGCTGGTCGCGGCGGGGCAGTTCCGCCTCCACCTCCGGTCGGCCCAGGCCGCTGCTCACGGCCATGATCACGCTCTGGCGCTCGAAACGGATCACCCGGGCGGTGAGCACGGGGTCCTCCAGGTCGGCGAATTCCTCCTGGATCATGCGGCGCTGCTGGTCGCGCAGCTTCTGGGCCAGGACCTGCTTGGTGGTGGCGGCGGCCATGCGGCCGAAATCATCCTTCTCCGGTGTCACGTCCAGTACCACCGTGTCGCCGATCTGGGCGTCTTCCGCCACCTGGCGCACCTCTTCGATGGCGATCTGGTGGTCGTCGCTCTCCACCTCCTCGACAATGATCTTGCTGGCCAGCACCCGGTAGCCCTCTTCCTCGAGATCGAGCGCAACGTCGAAGTTGCTGAAGTAGTCCTCCTCGAAGGGGTCCTCGCTGATGCCCAGGTAGAGGGTGCGGCGGTAACGCTCGTAGCCCTTCAGGAGTGCCTCCCGCAGGGCCGCCTCCACCACCTGGGGAGCCAGCTTCTTCTCGTCGCTGATGTCCTCGATCAGGTTGTTGAGACCGGGGAGCAGAACCAGGGCCATGAACTCGGGGGCAGGTGGGATGGAAGGGAAGGAAGGACGAACCGGAGCGGCTCAGGAATCGGGCGGAGTTTCGCTGAGCCGCACCCGCCGCACCTCCTCACGGGGGATGCGCAGGATGCGGCCGCGCTCATTGAGCTGCACCACCTGGTCATCCCGGCCCAGCAGCAGGCCCGTGCGGCGCACCTCCGCACCGCCGGCCTCCTGGCGGATCAGCTCCACCGGGAAGCCCCGGAAGCTGACGAAGTCCCGGTCGGTGAGGAGCTCCTCCCCGATGCCGGGGCTGCTCACCTCCAGGACGTAGGCCATGGTCAGCAGTCCCGACGCCTCAAGGGCCTCGGCGAGGGGACCGCTCACGGCGGCGCACTCGTCGAGATTCACGTCGGAGCCGTCGGTCCGCTGCACCCGCACCACGACCGTGAGGGGGATGCGATGGGCCAACACCTCCACCGACTGCACCGTGAGATGCGACTCCTGGACCACCGGCCGGGCCAGTGTCTCCAGGTCGTCGGTGAGGGGATGGGGCAAGGACTGGCGGCGTGGGGAGGATCTCCCGCGGGCGGGATGGTCCGCCGTGCGCTGCAGTGTTCACTGCCCCCAACCAGCGGCGCAGTCCCTGTCAGGGGAAACGCCATCCGGGAAAAGGGTGATGCCCGGCGGGCACTGACTCACCCTAAGGGATTGGCCCCCGGGGGGCTGGGCAGCTCCAGGACAGGAGCCTCGGCGTAGTAGTCGTTGGCGCTGACCTCGCCCCGCAGACTGAGGTCCTGGTTGAGGCATTGGCCGCACTGCTCAGTCGTGCGCAGAAACTGGCAGACCCGCGCCCAGAGCTTGGCGCGGCTGCCGGGAGCCCCCTGGCTGAAGTGCACCAGGTCGTTGCCTCCGGCCATCCCCTGGATCTCCACCTTGCAGAGGGTGCAGCGCTGCCGGGTGCCGGGAGGGATTGTGGCCATGGCCTCGGGGAGGACTGGGGGCAAAGTTAAGCCGATTCAGGTCATGCGGTCCCGCTCAGGGCCAGCCAGAGCGGTCTCCGATGCGAATTCTTCAACTGAGTGATCCCCATCTGCTCGCCGATCCCGCCGGCCGCTGCCATGGCCGGCCGGCGCTGGACCTGCTGCACCATGGGCTCCAGGAGGCCCTCCGCCAGCTTCGGGCGTTCGGGGAGGCCCCCGATCTGCTGCTGATCAGCGGTGACCTCTGCGATGACGAGAGCTGGGGCGGTTACGTCCGCCTGGGGAAAGTGCTGCAGACGCTGCCGCTGCCTGTGGCGTTGCTGGCGGGCAACCACGACCACCCCGCCCTGCTGCGGGCCGCCCTGGGGCGCCGCGCCGTGATCGCTCCGGCCCTGGTGCGCTGCGGCCATGGCTGGTTGCTGCTGCTCGACAGCCACTGCAGCGGTGACACCGCCGGCGAACTGGGCCCGCTCCAGCTGGACTGGCTGCAGCGCCAGCTCGCCGCCGAGGTGCCGGCCGGGGGCCAGCCCCTGCTCGTGGCCGTGCACCATCCCCCGGTTCCGATCGGCGACACCGCCATGGATGCCATCCGGCTGCGGGATGGTGCGGCCCTGATTGATGGGCTGCGGCCGTTGTCCGGCCTGCGGGGGCTGGTCTTCGGCCACGTCCACCAGCACTGGCAAGGGGACCTGCCCGGCCGGCCGGAGGTGCCCCTGCTGGGCTGCCCCTCCACCCTGCGCAGCTTTCCCCCCGTGCAGTGCTGCCCCCTGGAACGTCCGGACGACCCTGGCGGGCGCTGGCTGGAGATCGGCGAGGACGGCGTCCTGCGGCAGCGGTTGCTGCGCTGGGCGCCGCTTGACGGGCCTAGCCTCGCCTCATGCAACGCTCCCACCCCCTGTCTTCCCTGAGCCGGCGGCTGCGGGGCCTGATGGTGCTGGCCCTGCTGCTGGTGTTCACCGCCCTGCCCCTGCCCGCCGCGGCCCTCGAGGCAGATCCCCCGGCCCTCACCCCCCACAGCTTCGTGGCTGACGCCGCCCGGCGGGTGGGCCCGGCGGTGGTGCGGATCGACACCGAGCGCAACGTCGCCAGGCCCCCCTTCGACCCCACCCTGCTGGATCCCCTGCTGCGGGACCTGTTCGGCGACCCCTCCAGCAGCACGCGGGAACGGGGCCAGGGCTCGGGGGTGGTGATCGATGGGCCCCGCGGCCTGGTGCTCACCAATGCCCACGTGGTGGAGAAGGTGGACGCGGTGACCGTGACCCTCGCCGATGGCCGCCAGTTGGATGGCGGGGTGGTCGGGACCGACCCGGTCACCGATCTGGCGGTGGTGCGCATCGCCGGAAGGTCCCCCCTGAGCGCCGCGCCCCTGGGGGATTCCGAAGCCCTCGAAGTGGGCGACTGGGCCATCGCCCTGGGCAGTCCCTATGGCCTGGAACGCACCGTCACCCTGGGAATCGTCAGCAGCCTGCACCGCGACATCAACAGCCTTGGCTTTGCCGACAAACGCCTCGACCTGATCCAGACGGACGCGGCGATCAACCCCGGCAACTCCGGCGGGCCCCTGATCAATGCCGCCGGTGAGGTGATCGGCATCAACACCCTGGTGCGTTCCGGGCCGGGGGCCGGGCTCGGCTTCGCCATCCCCATCAACCTGGCCAAACGGGTGGCCGACCAGCTGGGTGAGGGGGGCACGGTGGTGCATCCCTACCTGGGCCTCCAGCTGGTGCCGCTCACCGCCCGGATGGCCCGGGACAACAACAAGGATCCCGATGCCCTGCTGCAGCTGCCCGAGCGGGATGGGGCCCTGGTGCAGCGGGTGCTGCCGGAAAGTCCGGCGGAGGCGGCCGGCCTCCACCGCGGCGATCTGGTGGTGGCCATCGCCGACCAGCCGGTCAATACCCCCTCGGCCCTGCTCCAGCAGGTGGAGCGGTCCCAGGTGGGCCAACCCCTGCCACTGAAGGTGGTGCGCGGCCAGCGGGAGCTGCAGCTCTCGATCCGGCCGGCGGCCCTGCCCCAGGCGGGCTAGGAGGCGCCGAGGCGGTCAGGACAGTCCCCCTTGCTACGGTCTGCGCCATTTCCGGCAGATTCCGATGTCCGATCTCCAGGACCGCATGAAGGGGGCCGTGGCCACGGCGGCGGTGGATCAGATCCTCGACGGCATGGTGGTGGGGCTGGGTTCCGGTTCCACGGCCGCGCTGATGATCCAGGCCCTCGGCCGCAAGCTGCAGCAGGGCGAACTCAGCGGCATCGTCGGGGTCACCACCTCCTTCCAGGGGGAGGTGCTGGCCGCCGAGCTGGGCATCCCCCTGCAGGCGCTGAACGCCGTGCAGCGCATCGATCTGGCCATCGATGGCGCCGATGAGGTGGATCCGTCCTTCCAGCTGATCAAGGGGGGCGGCGCCTGCCACGTGCAGGAGAAGCTGGTGGCCCGCCGGGCCGATCGCTTCGTGATCGTGGTGGATGCCACCAAGCTGGTGGAGCGCCTCAACCTCGGCTTCCTGCTGCCGGTGGAAGTGCTGCCCGGCGCCTGGCGCCAGGTGCGGGATGAACTCACCGCCATGGGGAGTTCGGTTGAGCTGAGGATGGCGGTGCGCAAGGCCGGTCCGGTGGTCACCGACCAGGGCAACCTGGTGCTGGATGTGGCCTTCGAGGGCGGCATCGGCGATCCCGCCGCCCTGGAGGCGACGATCAACAACATCCCCGGGGTGCTGGAGAACGGCCTGTTCGTGAACCTGGCCGATCAGGTGCTGGTGGGTGAGGTCGTGGACGGCGTGGCTGGGGTGCGGGATCTGCCCCGGCGTTGACCAGCCAGGGAGTGGACCGGCCCTGGCGTCAGTCGGGCGAGAGCCGCTGACGCACGGACTCGGCGTGGCTGTGCAGTCCCTCGCTCTCGGCCAGGGTGACCACCGCTGGGCCAGTGGCCTCCAGGGCCGCCCGGTTGAACTGGATCAGGCTGGTGTGTCGCAGGAAGGTCTCGACGCTCAGGGCGCCGGCGAAGCGGGCGGTGCCCGAGGTGGGCAGGGTGTGGTTGGGCCCGGCCAGGTAGTCGCCCACCGCCTCGGGCGACCAGGGGCCGAGGAAGATGGCGCCGGCATGGCGGATCCGATCGGCCAGGGCTTCGGGATCCGCCACCAGCAGTTCGAGGTGCTCCGGGGCGAAGCGGTCGCTGAGGGCCGCCGCCTCGGCAAGATCGCCGCAGACCACGATCAGCCCCCAGTCGTTGAGGGCCTGCAGGGTGATGGCGGCCCGGGGATGCCCCTCCAGCTGGGCTTCGATGGCGGCTGGCAGGGCGGCGGCCAGCTCCTCGCTGGTGGTGATCAGGATGGCGGCCGCCAGGGGATCGTGCTCCGCCTGGGCCATCAGATCGGCGGCCACCGGGGCGGGCTTGGCGGTGTGGTCGGCAATCACCAGCACCTCGCTGGGGCCGGCCAGGGAATCGATGCCGACCCTGCCGTAGACCGCTTTCTTGGCCAGGGTCACGAAGAGGTTGCCGGGGCCGCTGATCACATCAACGGCGGGGATCGTTTCGGTGCCGTAGGCCAGGGCTGCGATCGCCTGGGCGCCCCCCACCCGGTACACCTCCTCCACCCCGGCCCGGTGGGCGGCCGCCAGCACGGTGACGTTCGGCTCGCCGCCGGGGCCCGGCGGGGTCACCATCACCAGCCGTTCCACGCCGGCCACCCGGGCGGGAATCGCATTCATCAGCACCGTGCTGGGGTAGGAGGCACGGCCGCCGGGGACGTAGATCCCCGCCCGCTGCACCGGGCGCCAGCGCCGTCCCAGCCGCTCGCCGTGGGGGCCCTCCACGGCCAGATCCGCGGGTCTCTGACGGAGGTGGAAATCGAGGATGCGGTCGTGGGCCAGGTCGAGGGCCCGGCGCAGGGGGTCGGGGCAGGCCCGCCAGGCCTGGGCCAGGCTCTCGGGCGGCACCCGCAGGGGATCGGGCCGCTGGCCATCGAAGCGCTCGCTGAACTCCAGCAGGGCCGCATCGCCGCGCTGGCGCACCTCGGCCAGGATCGCCGCGACCTTGGCCTCTTGCTGCTGCATCTGATCGCCCTCGGTGCGGGCGGCGATCGCTTCGAGCCGTTCACCGGCCAGTCGCCCATCCCGCAGGCAGGCGATCCGCAGGGGCTGCCGCGGCGGCAGGGCCGCGGAGGCGCCACCGGCGGGGCTGCTGCTGGTCGGGGTGGAAGCAACCACGGGGCGGTTCCGGAGGCGGAGGGCTGCCTCAAAATTAGGGCCTGGGGCCGGTCAGGCCCCAGGAGGTAGGATCCACGTTTGCCGAGTCAGCGCCCCTACGCCTGTGGCCAATAACAAGTCTTCGAAGAAACGCATCGAGATCGCTGAACGCAATCGCCTGCGCAACCGCACCTACAAGTCCGCCCTGCGCACCCTGATGAAGCGCTGCCTGACGGCCTGCAGCGCCTACGGCCAGCAGCCCGGAGAGGAGGCCAAGGCCGCCGTCCAGGCCAGCATGAGCGCCGCCTTCAGCAAGATCGATAAGGCGGTCAAGGTGGGAGTGGTGCATCGCAACACCGGTGCCAATCAGAAGTCGCGCCTCAGCGTGGCGGTGAAGCAGGTGCTTGAGCCGGCCGCCGCCGGCAGCGCCGGCGCCTGAGCGCCACCCCATGGCCGTCAGCTCCGAGGCTGCCCCATCCCTGGTGGACAGCCATTGCCACATCGTGTTCCGCAACTTTGAGGCGGACCTCGACGAGGTGGCCCAGCGCTGGCGGGAGGCGGGGGTCAAGTCTCTCGTCCATGCCTGCGTGGAGCCGGCCGAGATTCCGGCGATCCGGTCCCTGGCCGACCGCTTCCCTGAGCTGCGTTACGCCGTTGGGGTCCATCCCCTCGACACCCAGCACTGGCACAGCGATACCGCAGCGGTGCTGGAAGCCGCTGCCCGCACCGACGACCGGGTGGTGGCGATCGGTGAACTGGGCCTGGATCTGTTCCGGGCCACCAATCTTGATGAACAGCTCACGGCCCTAGGGCCCCAGCTGGATCTGGCGGTGGCCCTGGATCTGCCGGTGATCATCCACTGCCGGGACGCGGCCGAGCCAATGCTCGCCGAGCTGCGCCAGCGCCAGCACCGTGGCACCTGCCCCCGCGGGGTGATGCATTGCTGGGGGGGCACCCCCGAGGAGATGGCAGGTTTCCTGGAGCTTGGCCTCTACATCAGCTTCAGTGGCACGGTTACCTTCGCCAAGGCCGAGCCCATCCACGCCTGTGCCCGGCTGGTGCCGCCCGATCGCTACCTCGTCGAAACCGACTGTCCCTTCCTGGCGCCCGTGCCCCGCCGCGGCAAGCGCAACGAACCTGCCTATGTGGCGGCGGTGGCGGCCAGGGTGGCCGAGCTGCGGGACGAGACGCTCGAGCAGGTGGCGCAGGAGACCACGGCCAATGCCACCCGACTTTTCCGACTGCCCCACCAGGTTGTATGATGTCTAATTGGCCTGGAAGCGGAAGCGCTCTTTTTGTCCACGACGGCATCCATTGAGTCGGCAGCTAAGTCGGCAACATCGCAGCGAGCCCTGTAAGCGCCTCTGCTTGAGCATTCGTCCCATTTCAATGGGCGGATGCCACAGCTAGGCGCCTGTTGGCATGGCCCGTCACCGGGCAATCCTCCAGGCAGGTCCCAGCGTGATCGCCCTTCCCCGTCCAGGCCCGCCCTACCACCACCGTTCCTGCAGGTTCACCGCATGAGCAGCGCGATCCAGGTCGCCAAGACCGTCACTTACCTTCCCGATCTCGTGGAGGTACAGCGGGCGAGCTTCAAATGGTTCCTGGAGAAGGGCCTGATCGAAGAGCTGGACAGCTTCTCTCCGATCACCGACTACACCGGCAAGCTGGAACTGCATTTCATCGGCGACCAGTATCGCCTGAAACGCCCGCGCCACGACGTCGAAGAGGCCAAGCGTCGCGATGCGACCTTCGCCTCGCAGATGTATGTCACCTGCCGCCTGGTCAACAAGGAGACCGGCGAGATCAAGGAGCAGGAGGTCTTCATCGGGGAGCTCCCCCTGATGACCGAGCGCGGCACCTTCATCATCAACGGCGCCGAGCGGGTGATCGTCAATCAGATCGTGCGCAGCCCGGGCGTCTACTTCAAGGACGAGCAGGACAAGAACGGCCGCAAGACCTTCAACGCCAGCCTGATCCCCAACCGGGGGGCCTGGCTGAAGTTCGAAACCGACAAGAACGACCTGCTGCACGTTCGCGTCGACAAGACCCGCAAGATCAACGCCCACGTGCTGATGCGGGCCATCGGTCTTTCCGACAACGACGTGCTCGACAAGCTGCGGCACCCGGAGTACTACCAGAAGTCGATCGAGGCCTCCAACGAAGAGGGCATCTCCTCGGAAGACCAGGCCCTGCTGGAGCTCTACAAGAAGCTGCGTCCGGGTGAACCGCCTTCGGTGAGCGGCGGCCAGCAGCTGCTGCACAGCCGCTTCTTCGATCCCAAGCGCTACGACCTGGGCCGGGTGGGTCGCTACAAGATCAACAAGAAGCTGCGGCTCACGATCCCCGATGCGGTGCGCACCCTCACCGCCGAGGACGTTCTCTCCACGATCGACTACCTGATCAATCTGGAGCTCGATGTCGGCGGAGCCAGCCTCGATGACATCGACCACCTCGGCAATCGCCGTGTGCGTTCGGTCGGGGAGCTGCTGCAGAACCAGGTGCGCGTGGGTCTGAACCGTCTCGAGCGGATCATCAAGGAACGGATGACCGTCGGCGAGACCGAATCGCTCACCCCCGCCCAGCTGGTGAACCCCAAGCCCCTGGTGGCGGCGGTGAAGGAGTTCTTCGGCTCCAGCCAGCTGAGCCAGTTCATGGACCAGACCAACCCCCTGGCCGAGCTGACCCACAAGCGCCGCATCAGCGCCCTCGGCCCAGGCGGTCTCACCCGGGAGCGGGCTGGCTTCGCGGTGCGCGACATCCACCCCTCCCACTACGGCCGCATCTGCCCGATCGAGACCCCGGAAGGCCCCAACGCCGGCCTGATCGGTTCGCTCGCCACCCATGCCCGGGTGAACGAGTACGGCTTCATCGAAACCCCCTTCTGGCGTGTGGAAGACGGCATCGTCCTCAAACAGGGCGATCCCCTCTACCTCTCCGCCGACCTGGAGGATGAATGCCGGGTGGCCCCCGGCGACGTGCCCACCGACGCCACCGGCCGCATCACCGTTGATCTGGTGCCCGTTCGCTACCGCCAGGACTTCGAGAAAGTTCCCCCCGAGCAGGTGGACTACGTCCAGTTGTCGCCAGTGCAGGTGATCTCGGTGGCCACCTCCCTGATCCCCTTCCTGGAGCACGACGACGCCAACCGGGCCCTGATGGGCTCGAACATGCAGCGCCAGGCCGTGCCCCTGCTGCGGCCCGAGCGGCCCCTGGTGGGAACCGGGCTGGAAACCCAGGTGGCCCGCGACTCCGGCATGGTGCCCATCACCAAGGTGAACGGCACCGTCTCCTTTGTCGATGCCACCGCCATCGTCATCCGTGACGACCAGGGCAAGGATCACACCCACTTCCTGCAGAAGTACCAGCGCTCCAACCAGGACACCTGTCTCAACCAGCGGCCGATCGTCCGCCAGGGCGACCCGGTGATCGCCGGCCAGGTGCTGGCCAATGGCTCGGCCTGCGAAGGCGGTGAAATCGCCCTCGGCCAGAACGTGCTGATCGCCTACATGCCCTGGGAGGGCTACAACTACGAGGACGCCATCCTGGTCAGCGACCGTCTGGTGCAGGACGACCTCTACACCTCGGTGCACATCGAGAAGTACGAGATCGAAGCCCGCCAGACCAAGCTCGGACCCGAGGAGATCACGCGGGAAATCCCCAACGTGGCCGAGGAGAGCCTGGGCCACCTCGATGAGATGGGCATCATCCGCATCGGCGCCTACGTCGAATCCGGCGACATCCTGGTGGGCAAGGTGACCCCCAAGGGCGAGTCGGATCAACCGCCGGAAGAGAAGCTGCTGCGCGCCATCTTCGGTGAGAAGGCCCGCGACGTGCGCGACAACTCCCTGCGGGTGCCCAGCACCGAACGGGGCCGGGTGGTCGACGTGCGCATCTACACCCGTGAGCAGGGCGACGAACTGCCGCCGGGAGCGAACATGGTGGTGCGGGTCTACGTGGCCCAGCGCCGCAAGATCCAGGTGGGCGACAAGATGGCCGGCCGCCACGGCAACAAGGGCATCATCAGCCGCATCCTTCCCCGGGAGGACATGCCCTACCTGCCCGATGGCACCCCCATCGACATCGTGCTCAACCCCCTGGGTGTGCCGAGCCGCATGAACGTCGGTCAGGTGTTCGAATGCCTGATGGGCTGGGCCTCGTCCCACCTCGACTGCCGCGTCAAGGTGGTGCCGTTCGATGAGATGTACGGCCCCGAGAAATCGAAGCAGACGGTGCAGACCTACCTCGAGGAGGCCGCCAAGCTGCCCGGCAAGGAATGGGTCTACGACCCCACCAACCCCGGTAAGATCCAGCTGATCGATGGCCGCAGCGGCGAACCCTTCGACCAGCCTGTGACCGTGGGCTACGCCCACATCCTCAAGCTGGTGCACCTGGTGGACGACAAGATCCACGCCCGCTCCACCGGCCCCTACTCCCTGGTGACCCAGCAGCCCCTGGGCGGCAAGGCCCAGCAGGGCGGCCAGCGACTCGGGGAAATGGAGGTGTGGGCCCTCGAGGCCTACGGCGCCGCCTACACCCTGCAGGAACTGCTCACCGTCAAGTCCGACGACATGCAGGGCCGCAACGAGGCCCTCAACGCCATCGTCAAGGGCAAGCCCATCCCCCGGCCCGGCACGCCCGAGTCCTTCAAGGTGCTGATGCGGGAGCTGCAGTCCCTTGGCCTCGACATCGCCGTCTACACCGACGCCGGTGAGGAAGTCGACCTGATGCAGGACGTCAATCCTCGCCGCAGCACCCCCAGCCGTCCCACCTACGAGTCCCTCGGCGTCGCGGATTACGACGATGACTGATCGCTTGATTCACCGGCTCTGAT
>Ga0247843_1002169_pt1 | contig 36838 bp, 40 predicted proteins | sample LaCruzMarch2017__FD_192420 | JGI IMG/M metagenome (GOLD analysis project Ga0247843, IMG submission 192420) | Freshwater microbial communities from meromictic Lake La Cruz, Castile-La Mancha, Spain - LaCruzMarch2017_8m | ecosystem: Environmental > Aquatic > Freshwater > Lake | place: Spain... | reverse complement strand
CCTTTGAAAATAGCTCTGGTAGCAGTTTACACTCAAAGCCCAGAGTCAGCCGCGGCGGCGGACCCCAAAAAAGCCCACAAAGGAATTAAAACACTCCTGTCTAATTGCGTCATGTCTGCTATGAGATACAATGCTCATTGCAAAGATTACTATGAGCGAAAACTCAAGGAAGGCAAGAATAAGTTTACTATTTTCAATGCCATGAAGAATAAACTTGTAAGGCTTATTTTTTCTTTAGCCAAGCAGGGTAAAAAATATGACGAAAACTATACGTATTCGCTTGCTTGAATCATAGAAATCCCGTGCGGAACGTATTGAGGCTACTTCTACTAAAAAAGGGCTTACTGTAATAGTAAGATTAAACCTGAATCAATATCAAAAAGGCATCACAGTTGATGCTCGTATTTCTTCATCTAAATATATTCAATACCATCCCAAAATACCTAAACTCAATTATAGAATTAATCCCAATTAGATGTTTAACTTATTTTAAAATCATTCCTAAGCAAAATTATTACTTGATTACTTTTTCAATTTTATCTAAATCCAGGGGTTTCTCTACAAACCCATCTGCTCCTGACGACAGGGCACGCTCGCGGAGACCGCTCATGGCGGTAATCATGACTAATTTTGAAGAGGGAGCTTTCAGACGAAAAATCTCTATTTGTTCGATTCCCACTCCATCAGGAAGATTATTGTCCAAAAAGATGTAGGAGGGTTGCTCATCTACGGCTTTCTGAAGACCTTCAGCAAGGGTATGCGCCCGCAGTGATACAATTCCGAACTTTTTTAATACCAACCCTAACAGGAGGCACGTGTCCATCTCGTCATCTATAATCACAGCCTTTTGGACGGCACTGAAAAAGGCTTTATTACTCATTGGTTTATTAATTTGATTAAAATCTAAAAGGTGATAAATAGTACTACCTTTTAAAATTAGCTAAAAAACTGTGCCGGTAGTAAATCCGTCTTTAAGCAGCGTAGAAAAGCAAACCCCAAAATGGGGAAAATTAACCTCGAACCCGGTAAGATTGTGTAGTGGTTAGGGTGGAATAGTGTTTTTAGCCCTTGATACGGAAATAATGTTTCATTCAGTTCACAAAAAACTTAAAAATTGCCATGACAAATAATTCAAAAGTGGTATTGGGAATAGTTACCGCTGCCGCCGCCGGTGCGGTAATTGGTTTGTTGTTTGCTCCTGAAAAAGGAACCGAACTTCGCGAAAAAGTACGCGATACTGCCAATGGCCTTGCGTCTGATTTTCTGGATGTAATCCAACGCGGACGTCAGCAATACGCAGAAGTTGAAGAGGAAGTGCAGGACAAAGCCAAAGAACTCAAGTCAAAAGTGGCTGGTAAATATGCCGAAGCCAAAGACAAAGTGGAAGATGAGGTTTCTAACGCAAAGCACGAAGCCGAAAATATGAAAGATAAAGCTCAAAGATACGCTTAATTGAAAAGAAGTGTCGGGGTAATTTGAGGTCTTGTATTTTTCCCAGCAGCCGCAGGGAAAAAAGAGTACTGTATTTATCCTGACAACTTTTTAAACAAATTTCAAAGCTATGCAAGTAATAGATTCTGCAAATGAAATAAAGGAACGAGCCACTGATTGGCTCGACCACGCCTCTGACTACTTTGAAGCGCGTTGGAATTTAGGCGTCCTGAATGCGTCAGAAAAAACGGCGGGAGTCCTTTCAAATGTGGCTTCTGTCTTGATTATTAGCACGGTGGGTATGTTTGCGTTGCTGTTTGCAAGTTTGGGGGCGGCTTGGCTTATTGGAAAAAGCCTTAACAACCCGGCGCTGGGATATTTCACTGTGGCGGGATTTTACGTGGTGGTATGTATCATTCTGTTTATTGTCAAAGACAAACTTATTAAGGTGCCGGTGGTCAACAGCTTTATTAAAAAGTTCTATTATGAAAATTGAGATTCAGAATATTGACGATTTACGGGCAGAGCGTGCGCGACTGAAAAATCAGATGGAACTCTCAAAAGTTCACATGAAACAGGAGGTAAAAGCGATTAAAACCGAACTGAATCCCGTTCATCAGGCAGTGGGTCTGGTGGGTGATCTACTTACTGCGCCCAAAAAAGGCTTGCTCAATGTAGGAGTGGGAATTGGAGTCAATACACTTCTGACACGCGGCCTGTTGGCGCGGGCAGGTTGGTTGCCCCGGCTGGTGATTCCTTTTATAGCCCAAAATCTGGCCACAAATCTCATCTATAAGAATCGTACTTCAATAGTAGAAAAGGCGTTGCTTTGGGTAAAAAAGGTAACGGATAAGCCCGTTCCTAAAAATGAGATACCCGTTGTTCGGGTGGAGGTTCCTAAAAAAGCAAAGCACCTGAATGGGTACGCTCTGGTTGTGATTGATGAGACTCAGTAAGCCATTTTTAGGTTATCTTTCTGCATGACAGGCAGCTGTGATAAATCAATCCAGAATTTTATCAAAGTAGCAATGGTTTCGTTGAAGGCATCAAAAGAAGCGGGTTTGACAATGTAACAATTGGCCCCGAGCGCGTAGCAATCTTCAATGTCTTCCTGCGCTTTGGAAGTAGTCATAACCACTACCGGAATCTTTCGCAACTTGGCTTCCGATTTCAATATTTTCAGAGCTTCGCGTCCATCCATGCGCGGCATGTTTAAGTCCAGCAAAATAAGCCCTACCCAAGCGTCATGATTCTGGCGCAGGTAGTTCAACAAAGATATACCGTCCTTTACAAAAGCCGTAGGATTGGAAATGCCGTAATCAGACAAGGCTGATTGCATCAAAAAACGGTCGTCATCATCGTCGTCGGCAATAAGAATCGTGGCTTTTTTATTCATAATGAGCGAATTGTGAGCGGTTCGCCGCTGCGATGCGTAAATTAGTGAATGAATGTCTCACTGCAAACAGCCTATTGTAAACCGTAAACTGTTTACTGCTTTGGTAAGTAAACGTAAAAAACGGCTCCGGCGTGCCTTGGTCTTGATTCAGCCACAATAAATCCGTTGTGATTGGTGACAATTCGGCGGCATAATGCCAGTCCAATGCCCGTACCGTCGTATTCGGTGCGGTTGTGCAATCGCTGAAAAATTACGAAAATTTTTTCCGAATAAATGGAGTCAAACCCGATGCCATTGTCTTTAAACGAAATCTGATAGAAGATGTTCTGTCGTTGTAAATCTCTTACTCCCTCTATTTGCAGTTCTTCTCCGCTTACTTTTTGACACTCTATTTCTATAACGGCATCCTCATCGGCTTTTGCGTATTTTATGGCATTGGAAATCAGATTGCTGAAGAGCTGAACCATCTGAAATCGAATGCCATTGATGTTAGGAAGTACATCGCTGATAATCGTTGCCCGTTTTTCTTCAATCATCTCTTGAAATTCTTCCTTTACTTCTTCCAGCGTTTCATTGAGGTTAATATCTTCAAATATCCGCTCCCGCAAATTGGCTGTTCTTGAAAAAATCAACAGGTCGTTAATGAGTTGCTGCATCCGAGCTGCCGATTGATTGATTTTCAACAAATTGGTCATTCCATCGGAGCTGAGTTGTTCTGCGTTCCTGACTTTTAATCGTTCACTGAACGCCTGAATCTTACGAAGCGGTTCCTGCAAATCGTGGGAAGTAACAAACGCAAACTGCTCAAGTTCAGAATTGGCGTGTTCGAGTTCGGTTAATTTTTGCTCCAGCGTGGTCTGAAAACGGACTCGCGCGCAGCTCCAAGTACAACAATCGAAAAAACACCAGTAAGAATACCAAAGGAACCAGGGTCAGAAGGAGAAGGAAGTAATTGGAATTGCGGTCAGCTAATTTTTGAAGGTCAGCCCGCATAGCTAATATTTTGCGCTCGTCCGAATCCAACCGGCGCAATACTTTCCTGATTTCATCCATGTAGATTTGACCGTCCTGCATTTTCAGGGTATCTACAGGCAGCCCACTCTTAGCTCTGGCTATGCCGTATTCGACTACCGATAATTTCTTACCAATCAGAACATTGAGCGTATCCATGCGAGTTATTTGGGCGGGATTGTCTCTCACCAGCAACCGCAATGCTTTGTGGACTGCTTTCAATTCATTACGGCTTTCGGCGTAGGGTTTAAGATAATCTTCAATGCGAGTGACTAAATAACCTCGTTGCCCCGTTTCTATATTGACGAGGGTAACCAATAAATCCTTATTTTTGAGTCGCACACGATACGTATGATTAACAGCCTCGGTACGCCTTCCTGTTTCACGAATTCGATCGTATGCCAGCCAGCTAACAAACGCCAACATACAAATACTAACAGCCATTGCTATATAAATTCCCCAAAGCGTATGTTTTGATGTCATAGATACTAACCGGTAATGGGTAAATTTATCCACATTTAGTGTAGAAAATTTTTCCCTTTATGAGGAAACTGAATTTGGATTTATAAAACTTAAACCAAGATTTTTTTGTTTATTAAAAAAGATTTTTGCCTGTAATTATTTGAATTACAGATTGTTAATACGGTTTTTGTAAGAAAGCCAAAGTATTTGTCCATTTGAATTGAATCTATGAGGCATCTGATTTGGTAGAGTGCTACCAAAAACATTGTCCAACCATGGCGGCTCCCATGCTAAACCTGATACAAACACAAAAGCAAACGCTGAAGATTTCTCCGGCGCAAATTCAGTTGCTTAATTTCCTGCAACTCAATACGCTTGAGCTTGAACAGCACATTAAAAACGAGTTAGAAGAAAATCCATTGCTCGAAGAAGGAGAAGAAGAGGCGGCGAGTGATTTTGAAACCTCCGACGAGAATGCGCTGAGCAGCAGTGAGGATCGTACCCAAGATTACATGGATTGGGAGGAGTTCAGAGAGGACGACACACCGGATTACCGTACCCGAGTTAATAATTTTTCTGATGACGATAATGCCTATACACCTACCTTGGTGGAAACGGCCTCTTGGCGACAGGAGTTGAAAGAACAGTTTCATTTGTTGCCGCTTACCGAGCGTCAGCAGGTGTTGGCAGATTTTGTGGTGGATTCATTGTCCGACGAGGGGTATTTGAACTATACCGCCGAGGCCATGACCGACGATGTTTCATTCACGAGTGGATTGTACGTAGAAGAGGCTGAGGTTGAGGAAATTATACAGATTCTTCGCAAAATGGACCCGCCGGGGTTGGGTGCCCGCAATTTGCAGGATTGCCTGCTCATGCAATTGGAACGCCGACAGGATGAAAAAGCCAAGATAGCGGCAGAACTGGTAAAAAAGCGTTTTGAAGATTTGGCGGCCCGCAACTACGAAAAGTTGATGCGCCTGAGTGGTCTGATGTTTGACGACCTAAAAGATACGCTCGCCTTGATTGCTACGCTCAATCCTCAGCCCGTAGTAGGAAGTCAAACGGGAACTTTGATTGTAAAAGACAATATTGTTCCCGATTACATAGTGACGGTGGAGGGGGATATCATCGACGTTGAACTCAACAATCGGCGTATTCCTCCCTTGATTATCAATAAAGCCTATGCGCAGGAAGTGGGGGGGAGCAGAGCGGCTAACACATACGTCAATTCCAAACTCAACGCGGCCAATTGGCTGATTGAAGCCATTCAGCAACGAGAAAATACCATGCTGAGGTCGATGCGTACGATTGTGAAGTTGCAGGAAGACTACTTTAAGACAGGGGATGTGCGCATGCTCAAACCAATGGTGTTGCGCGACATTGCAGAACGTATCAAAATGGACGTTTCAACGATTTCGCGGGTGACGAGCGGGAAATACGCTCAAACGCCATTCGGGATCATTCACCTGAAAGATTTATTTACCGAAGGGCTGATGACCAACACCGGTGAGGAAGTCTCCAATCGTCAGATTCAACTGACTTTGGCCGATTTGGTCTCCAAAGAAGATAAACACAATCCTTTTAACGATTTTCAGTTGGCCGAAATGTTGGCTGATCTTGGTTACCCTGTTGCCCGTAGAACGGTGGCAAAATACCGCGAACAGTTGGATATTCCCACTGCAACGCTCCGGCGCGTTTTGTGAGTTAAATACCAATTAGTGAATGGTGAATGAGTGATTGAGTGAATAAGAGATTAGTGTTTGATAATCAATTGTTATAAATAGTATTCCCTTATTGACCGCACGGGCACGGTCGCCATGGGGCGCCCCGCGCCGTTGCGGGCCCCGTCATTCGCGCATTCCCTCATTAATACCGCCGGTGAAGTAAAAAGGAAAAACAAAATCATTTTCAATTGAAAATCTTATGGCACAAAAAATATTAGTCATTGATGACGACACCGACATTTGCCTGTTATTGCGTCGGTTTTTGACCAAAAATGGTTTTGAAGTAGCGATTGCTCATACCGGAGTAAGCGGACTCGCCCTTTTAGAGGAGTTTCGCCCTCATTTGGTTTTAACGGATTTCAGACTCGGCGATATTGACGGGGAAACCATACTGATGCGTATCAAAGAAAAGTTTCCCACGGTCTTGGTGCTGATCATTACGGGTTATTCCGATATAAAAATAGCCATTAACGTGATGAAAAAAGGAGCGTTTGATTACATTACCAAGCCCCTTTTCCCGGATGAGATTTTGATGACGATTCGCAAAGCGTTTGACAGCCCTACTAAATACGAAACGCAACAAAAAGAAAATGCCGATGCAGATAACCTGGCCTTACCAGAAACACGTCGGAAAAATATCCAAACTCAATATATTTTTGGAAACGGTCCCGAATCAAGTTACCTCTATAAACAGGTAGATTTAGTGGCACCGACCAATTACAGCGTACTTATCTACGGCGAAAGCGGTTCTGGGAAAGAAGCCGTTGCGCTTGAAATTCACAAACGCAGCAAGCGTGCTTCAGGGCCTTTTGTGGCCATGGACTGCGGGGCTATCTCGCGGGAATTGGCGGCAAGTGAGCTGTTTGGTCACGAAAAAGGCTCCTTTACGGGTGCGTTGAACCAAAAGATCGGTCATTTTGAAATGGCCAACGGCGGTACTCTGTTTCTGGATGAAGTCAGTAATCTTCCCTATGATGTGCAGGTATCGCTGCTGCGCGTGGTGCAAGAACGTAAGCTCCGCCACATTGGAGGGAATCGTGAAATCGAAGTGGATGTGCGTATTGTGGTGGCGTCCAATGAGCACTTAGTGGAAGCCGCTCGGCGCGGTAAGTTTCGGGAAGATTTGTATTACCGCCTGAACGAATTCAACATAGATGTACCTCCTTTGCGTGAACGGCGGTCTGATTTGATGCTTTTTGCTCAATTTTTTCTGGACAAAACCAACCTCGAACTTGGAAAACACGTTCGGGGCTTTTCGCGGGAAGTGGAAAAAGCCTTCTCGGAATATCCCTGGCCAGGAAATCTTCGAGAAATGAGAAACGTCATCAAACGCTCTACTCTACTGACCGACGGCGATTTTATAGACGCACGCGCTTTACCGTTTGAATTACTCAATTACGATAAACTGTTGTTTCTTGAACCAACGAACGGGACTGCCGTCAATTATGTGGCTCCCGAGGCACTTCCTGTTTCTGTCTACGAACCCGCAGTGGCTACAAAACTTCCCGCCGTCTCCAAGGTGGACTTGAAGTCTGCGGCACTTGAGGCCGAATACGAAATGATTCTCAACGTTTTAAAGCAGGTTAATTTCAATAAAAGCAAGGCCGCACAGGCATTGGGAATTGACCGTAAAACTTTGTACAACAAAATGAAACACATCAATCTTAGTAATTAATAGTTCACAGTAAGCAGTCCACGGTTCACAGTCAACAACCCATGGTATTAATAACTGCAAACTATTTAAACTCCTCTCGTTTCAAATGCAGGATTCTTCTTGGAAATCTTTGTCGTTGCAACCTTCTGTAGCACAGCTGGAACAAATCTTTGAGTTTTCGTCTCATTTGGTATTTATCTACAACTGGGATTTGAAGAAGCTTATTTTTGTCAATAACCGTGTAGCTGAGAAACTCGGCTATACGCTGGAAGATATTCAACAGATGGAAGGGTCTATCCTTACTTTTGTTGAACATCCTGATAAAGAAGGATTTCTGAAAGAAATACATGCTGAATATGAGTCGTTGGAAGTCGGAAAAAAAGTAGAGTTTGTATGTAAATTGCTGCATAAAAATGGGAGTATTCGTACACTACGTAACCGAAGTATGCTATTGGCCCGGGATTCTCCCGAAGCTTCCCGTTTGATTATGAACGTGGCGGAAGATATTACGGATACGTTGGAGCGGGAAGCTGATTTGCTCAAAAAACAGTACCAATTCAATGAAGCGGAAGCCATTTTTAAATGTGGTACGTGGGAGTGGCAGGCCAACAGGAAAGGGATAGAATGGTCGGAAGGGATATTTAAAATCATGGGGTTGTCGTCTGAGGAGTACAAAGACAAAACAATATCGCGTCGGTTCTACGAAAGCTTCATTGCACCCGAGCATGTAAAGCGGTTCGCTGATTATACCGTTCAGGTATTGGCTGAACATCGGCCTTCGTATGAGATTGAACATCGGATCATCAATGCCGAGGGAATGGTAAAATACGTGACCTTGCAAGGGCATATTTACTATGACGAGCAGGGGAGAGTACAGCGGATCATGGGAATGTTGGCTGATAGAACCGAAATCATCACCTATCAAAACGAATTGGAACGCCGCCTGACGGCGCTTAATAAAAGCAACCGGAATTTGGAGCAGTTTGCTTACGTTGCATCGCACGATTTGCAGGAACCGCTTCGAAAAATCATTGCTTTTGGCGAAAGATTAGCAAAAAAATACAAAGAACAACTGGGCTCTGAAGGTCAATTTTTTGTAGATCGTATGACTGGCGCTGCGCAACGAATGCACGCTCTGATTGAAGATTTACTGGCGTATTCGCGGGCGTCGCGACAAACAGAATCGTATGCGTCGGTGAATCTTAATGAGGTGGTAAAGAATGTATTGGAGGATTTAGAAGTAAAAATTCAGGAGAAAAAAGCGTCTATTACCATTGATGACTTGCCCGCGGTAGAGGCTCAATCGGTGCAGATGCATCAACTTTTTTTAAACTTAATTGAGAATGCTCTCAAATTTACGAAGCCGGGCACTACCCCGAAAATAGCCATTCAGGTTCGGAAAATAGTTCCTTATGAAGCCCCCACCGTTGGGCAAATTAACCCGAAAGAAAATTATTTTGAATTTATCATCAGTGACAACGGTATTGGATTTGAAGCGGAATATGCAGAACGAATTTTTACGATATTTCAACGACTTCATGGCCGGGCTGAATATGCCGGTACGGGCCTGGGATTGGCAATATGTCGTAAAATAGTAGAAGCGCACCACGGCTTTATCGAAGCACAGGGCAAGCCAGGCGAAGGCGCCAAATTCATTTTTTATTTGCTGGTCACCCAACCCAACACACCATGAGTATAACTGAACTCAAAAATGCAGACAAAAGCGTACTGATTTTGCTTGCCGATGATGATGAAGACGATCGGATGTTTACCAAAGAGGCATTTGAAGAAAATCATTTACTGAATGAAATAAGGTTTGTCAATGATGGTGTAGAACTGATGGACTACCTTAAACGTCGCGAAAAGTACAGCAACCCGGCAGATAGTCCTCGGCCGGGCATGATACTTTTAGACCTGAATATGCCCAAAATGGACGGTCGGGAGGCGCTGAAAGAAATAAAATCTGATCCTTCGCTTCGGTCCATACCCATAGTCGTATTGACTACTTCCAAAGCCGAACAGGATGTCTTGCAGACCTATGATTTGGGGGTTAACTGTTTTATTACCAAGCCTGTAGCTTTTGCTGACTTTATTGAAGTCACACGTACGCTGGGTCATTATTGGTTTGATATTGTCCAACTTCCCAACATTACCGAATAATGGAAAAAGAAACCATTCGATTGCTTATTGTGGATGATGATGAAGATGATTTTTTTCTTACATCCGATTACCTGAAAGAAATACATAATAAGCACTTTGACATTACTTGGGCAAGTTCGTTTGGAGAAGGAATCATGCAGCTGACCCAAGCCAAATTTGACCTGTGCTTTTTTGACTTTCTGCTCGGTGCCAAAACAGGGATTGACCTCTTACAGGAAGCGATTCGGAGCGGAGTAAGCTGCCCTATTGTGCTGCTGACGGGTAGGGGAGACCAAAAAGTGGACGTGGAAGCTATGCGTCTTGGTGCCATGGACTATCTGATAAAGAGTGAGTTGGATGCTGAAAAACTCGACCGGTGTATCCGTTATGCTTTAGAGAGGGCCGAGGTTTTGCGCCGCCTGCGCGAGAGTGAAACGCGACTGCGCGGTATTTTTGGGCAGCTCAAAGATGCAGTATTGCTCAAAAGGCCTAAAGGGCTTATTTTTTATTACAACAATACGGCCCTCGACTTGCTTGGGTACAACGAAACCGAGCTTTTACAACTTTGCTCACAAGATTTATTTGCCATTCCTTCTCAGCACGCCCAATACGTCCAAAGCCTCGAAGAACGAGGTATTGTGGAAAACTTTGAAGTGTGGCTGGTGAAGAAAAATGGGGAGCGGGTGCTTTGTTCGCTTCATGCCAGCAAACAGAGCGACAGCGAAGGTGAAGGCTATTATTTGTTGGTCATTCAGGACATTACGGCCCGTAAGAAATTGGAACGCGATACGCTGTTGGCTGCTAAAGCCGCTTCTACTGCGCGTTTGGTACGTACTCTTGCCCATGAAGTTCGTAACCCGCTAACCAATATTAACTTATCGCTGGACCAAATTGAGCCGGAACTGACCGATGAAGAACAAAAACTTTTTGCGGAAATTATTCGTCGAAACAGCCGTCGTATCAATACGCTTATTACTGAACTTTTGAATTCTTTCAAACAACAGGAAGCTGTTTTGAGCCGCGTTTCTATCAACGATTTACTCGAAGATACGCTGGGAGAAGCTACTGACCGCCTCAGTTTGAAGAAGATAGCATTAGAAAAAGAATTCGGAGAAGATTGTTCGTTGCCTTTGGATAAATCCAATATCAAAATGGCGTTCCTGAATCTTATCATCAACGCCATTGAGGCCATGGAAGAAGAAAAAGGCATACTGATGGTGTCTACTCATGTGGCGGGAAAATCGTGTTATGTTGAAATCCGAGACAACGGACTCGGCATCAGCCCCGAGAATCTCAATCGCCTTTTTGAACCCTATTTCACTTCTAAAACCAACGGTTTAGGCTTAGGATTGGCCTCTACGCTGACCATTTTGCAGTCGCACCGCGCTACAGTAGAAGTAGAATCTGAAATAGGAGAAGGCACCGTTTTTACCGTGACCTTCCCCCTGAATGAAGCTTGAAATCCATAGGTCATACTAAGAGTCTTCTACCACTTACCACTGCACCGCCGTCTTTGGGTCATGGCTGAGGTGAGGATCTGCTACTTTTACTTTGGACGTTCTGAACAGCGAGCCGGTAACTTCTACCACTATGGCTGCCACGACGAGAATCATCCCGAATACCGCCGACCATACAATGAAGCGATAATAAACGTCGGCTTCGAGGCGAGCCATGATAATACCCGCAAAGGCCCAGACTACTGATAGACCTAAGTAAGCATTTTTGAGTTTTAGTAGCGCCCAGGAGCTGATGAGCGCACCCACAAAAATCATCGTGGTCGCCCAAAATGTTTCACTCTGTCCCCAGCCATCCCAACCGGTGCCCACCAATACCGCCGTAACATTGGCAATGGTAGCAATGCAAATCCAGCCCAAATAACCGCCAAAAGGAGCTTTAATCGCCATTCGGGAGGTTTTGTTCAGGTAAGGAGTAATGAGATTGAGGCGCGCGTTGATAATGATAAGTTGCGTCAGCAGAGCCAACATCACAAATACGGAGAACACCAAGTAGTCATAATGCCATGAAAGGATCCAGAGTACGTTGAGAATACAGCTGACAATAAATCGTGCACCGATGATACCCACGGTGTCGGCGGTAGCTTCATCTACGTGTTTTTGAAACATAGATTTGCTCTGCTTAATGCAGAATAGCAGCAGTAACAGATAAATAACTCCCCAAATGGCAAAAGTAAGGGGAGCAGGGACGAAAAGATTGGGGTATTGGCCGGAAACCTGTCCCGTCGTTTTGTTATTAAAAGGCAGGGCATTGGCCAAATAATTAGCTGTTACCATCGCTGCGAAAAACACCCAGTTAAAAACCTGCAAGGCTTTTATCGCTGATTTATTCCAAACGGTTTTCATAGTTTTAATTGTTTGATAAATGATTGATTAACGTTTTATTTACTTCAATTTCTTTCTTTTGAAATCTAACCGCGTACGCCCGCGGTTGAATGCCTCCTCCTAATTTAAAAGCATATACTTTGGTAAATTCTGCACCAAAAAACAGAATCAGGGCTGAATAATACACCCAAAGTAAAATAATGACTACCGAGCCGGCCGCTCCGTAAGCTCCTCCAATGTCCGATTGTCCGAGGTATAAACCAATGACGTATTTGCCGATCATAAAAAGAACTGCCGTGACGCCCGCTCCGATAAATGTATCTTTCAGTTTGACTTTTCCATCGGGCAATACGCTGAAAATCACCGCGAAAAGTACGGTCATCACTCCTCAAATAAAGGCAATGTTGAGCGCCCAAAACAAATAAACGGTGGCGTCTGAGAACAGCACCTTTACTTTTTCGCTGAAAATAGTCAGCACGGTATTGAGCAAAAGTGATACAATGAACAGAAATCCCAAAGACACGATTAGCGAAAAAGAAAGAAGCCGATTGATGAGGTATTTGACCAATCCACTGCGGGGCTTAGGCTTGATGGCCCAAATCTGATTGATGGAATCCTGAATTTCGGCAAAGACCCCCGTAGCTCCTATAATCAACGTGACTACTCCTATAATGGCCGCTATTCCAGTCTTACCCGACAGTTGAGCGTGACGAATTAGTTCCTGAACCTGTTTGGCTGCTTCTGCACCCACCAACCAATCGATTTGATTATAAAGTTGGCCTTCAACGGCCTCTCGTCCGTAGAAAAATCCCACGATGGATAAAACTACTAAGAGCATGGGCGCGAGCGAAAACAGGGTATAATAGGACAAAGACGCGCTGAGTTTAATCGCGTTGTCGTTCATGAACTCTTGAATAGCTTCTTTGAAAATAGCGCTGTATGTCTGCCAAAAATTACGCATAACGGCTTCCTGAAATCCCTGATAAAAATGTACAGTGTGGAACAACCAACAACTGTTCCAACCCAACAACTGAATCGATTGGGGAAATGTTTCCACACATCTGGACATATTAGTTCGGTTTTTCCCCATTTGCCACTGAAAAATAAGCCGGTATAAGTATTTTGAGTAAGATAACATCAAACGATTTTATCCACATTAATATAGTTAAAGCCATGCGTTCCCTCTTATATATCATCGCTGTCATTCTTATCATTGGATGGTTAATTGGTGCTTTTGCGTATAGCGCAGGTGGGCTTATTCACATTTTGTTGGTATTAGCCATTGTGTCATTTTTGATTGGACTTATCCGTCGCGGCACCGTTTGAGAACAGTCCTATTAGTTGAACCATTAAATGTTAGGTAATCATGGAAATCCTATTGTTAATGAGTATCACAGGTTTGGTAGGGTTGGCGGCATCAGTTGGAATGCTGTATGCGTCACATCAAACTCACTCGGATGGACCCGCAGATTTTGGACATCAGGGACGCGACGATTTCTTTCGGCGCGTCAAAATGAACGCTGGTCGTTTGAAATAAAATTAGACTAAAAGAATTTTTTTTATGCAAGCTGATATTGGAATTCCTGAGGTACAGACCAAAAAGATTGTGGATGTGTTGCACCAACTTTTGGCCGACGAACACGTCTTATTAATCAAAACCCGTAATTATTACTGGAACATCAGAAGCTCAAATTTTATGGAAACGCATAAATCCTATGGCTCTCATTATGAGTTGATTACGGAGCTGATAGATGAGGTTGCCGAGCGCGTCACGCAGTTGGGTGAGCGTGCCAACGGAACGATGGAGGAGTTTTTGAAAACCACCCGATTGGGAGAAGGCCCTTACTATCACCAACAGGAACAGCAAGTGAAGCAATTGCTGATTATATGTAAACATCTCCGCGAAGATATTGGGCAAAGCGATAAGTATGATGACTTGGTCACGACTGACTTCCTGACGGGAGTGCCGGCGAAACACGAGAAAATGGCGTGGATGCTGCGCTCATCTTTGAAGTAAGTCTTTAAGATTTCTACAGCATGAAAACAAATATTTTGACAGTAAAAAGTTTATTAATATATGCCGCAGGAGTTATGCTCACTGCAACACTTTCCGACTGTACATCCACATCAAATCTAAAAAAGTCGGGTACCACACCTACTTCGACGACAAAAAACGTAATTAGTAGGGCTCAAAATCCTACTAATTACGCCATTACAGCCTCGGCTGTGGGTGGTGTGGCTGGTTCAATTATTGAAAAGTACATGGACAAGCAGGTCGTTCAGTTGACCCAAAGTGTGTCAGGCATAGCTCAGGTCGAACGATTTGGAGAAGGGATTAAGATAACGTTCAATTCGGGAGTTCTGTTTAAATCTGATTTCAGTTATGCTTTATCGCCTGATCCACAACCTATTTTGCAACAACTTGCCAATTCGTTGGCTACGTATAAAGACACAGAAATATTGATAGCGGATCATACCGACAATGTCGGAACGGCGAAGCAAAACCAATTATTTTCTGAAAAACGAGCGGAGTCGTTGGCTGACTTTTTACAGTTCAATGGCGTGGCTCAGCTCCGAATGGTGATTCAGGGCTTTGGAGAATACACACCAAAGGTGTCTAACGGTACCGAAAACGGTCGCCGTCAGAACCAAAGAATCGAACTTGGGATCGTAGCCAATCAGGCACTCAAAGCCCAGGCGAAAAAAGAAGCCGCGGATGCGAGCGTGAGTAAAAAATAAGAGTATGGCCAAACAGGTAGTAACCCCTGACGATTTTAAGAAAAATGCGGAGGGACAGGTAAAAAAAACGAAGAGGCCGATGGGTATTCAAGACCTCAAAAAACGGTTTAAAGCAACGGATTCTGCGCTTCTAAAACAGCAAAAGCGCAAAGCACTGGAGGCCGAAAAATATGTCAGCGGATAAATAAGCAAGCTATAACAGCTATGGAAACAGACAATAAAGATAGAGAAGAGGCCGGAAGTATCAGCTCGGTAGTAGCGGGCGATACCGAAAATTCTAACGATATTTTAATCGAAAAAGATTTTTTGCCTGGAGTTCCTACTGATTCTGAAGACAAATCGGATATACCGCATACAAGCAAACAGGAAAGTGTTGCGTATTCCAAAAAACATAACTTTAACCAGAATCGCGGCTACAACGAAGTACCGCCAACCGTTCTGGTTAAAAGTACCAAAAAAGGTAGTTAATTTTTCATAAGGTTAAGGGTTTAGGAATGGGCGAGAGCAGGGGGATTTTATTCCCCTGCTCTTTTTTTATAAAAACAGCAATCGCTGCTGAGTATTTTGCGTTGAAATGGGCGTGATAATGAACTTTTAGGTAATTTGGAATGGTTAGATTTTGGGTAGAATTGCTTCTCATTATAAAAAACCCCTTCCAAAATCATGTTTGTACATCACGTTTTCTTTTACTTAAATAATCCCGACAGTACCGCCGACCGCGATGCACTCGTAGCCGGTTTGCAAACACTTATTCCGATTGAAGTGGTAAAATTTGCCCACATCGGTAAAGTGGCTGATACACACCGTGGTGTGATAGACCGTTCTTATTCGGTGTCGTGGCTGATGCTTTTTGAAAATAAAGCCGACCAAGACATTTATCAGGACCACCCTGTTCACCATGAATTTGTGAAAAACTGCGCACACCTGTGGGAAAAGGTGGTCATTTACGATTCAGACGATGTTTAATTGATATTCACGGCATGGCGCAAGTCATGCCGCCTCACCCTAAACCCCATGGTACGCCATCGCGGCTCCTTGTTGGAGAGGGACTCTTTATGCAAAAACCTGAAAACCCAATTCGGCAGGCACATCTACTGACTCCGTTTGTGTATCGTACGATGGCAGAGGTGGAAGAACGACGTTCTCAAACGCCTGATTTGCCGCATCGTCACGACTATTTTACGGTATTAGCGGTAGAAAAAGCCGAAGGTGTTCATCAAATTGACTTTATAGAATACCCGCTTCGGGCCAACACCGTCTATTTTGTCTCTCCCGAACAAATCCACCACCTTATACTGACCCAGCTTGCGCCGCGTGGTCACGTGATTTTGTTTCGCCCCGATTTTTTACAGGATTTCAGTATTGCACCCGCGCAGTTGTACGACATGGACTTGTTTTTCAACTGCGATGAGGCGCGCCCGTTGGAGCTTACTGCTAATGAAATGAAGCAGTTAATGCCTTATATTCAGGGGATTGCCAACGAGTATCTGTCTGAAAAAACGCAAAAATGGGAAGCAATAGGAGCGTGGCTGAAATTGTTTTTGCTGGAATGTAAACGATTGAAAGCGACTCAGAAAATCGCGAATAAGTCGTGGGATAATCGTCAGGCGGAAATTGTGAAACAGTTTAAAAACGATGTAGAACGGTTTTTTCGGCAACAGCATAAAGTCAATGAATACGCCGACCATCAGCACCTAACGGCCAATCATTTGAACGAAGTCATTAAAAATGAAACTGGAACGTCGGCAAAGGAGTTTATCCAAAATCGGTTGATACTAGAAGCCAAACGGTTGGCGCGGTATTCCGAGTTGAATGCCAAAGAAATAGCGTATCAATTGGGCTACGAAGACGTAGCTCATTTCAGCAAATTTTTTAAAAAATGTGAAGGCATCGCATTTACCGAATTTCGGGAAAAAGTAGAATCATAAATCTCCCCTCCATCTTCTATTCTTAAAACTATGCAAACCAATCGTCTCCTCAAAGGCCTGCACCATGTGACAGCAACCGTCAATGATGCGCAGGAAGATTACGATTTTTATACCAAACTCTTAGGGCTTCGTCTGGTCAAAAAGACGGTTAATTTTGACAATAATTTTGTGTACCACTTCTACTACGCCGACCAAGTGGGTACGCCCGGTACTGTTTTTACCACCTTTCCTTACAAAGGCCATGGCGTACGGCAAGGTGAAGAAGGTTCGGGAATGATTATTACCACAACTTTTTCGGTTCCCGGTTCTTCATTGGAATTTTGGCATCAACGCCTTACCGATGCAGGTGTGTCGGTACTTCCGTTCAAGCGCTTTGAGCAGGATGTGTTGTGGTTTCGGGACCCTTCGGGACTTCAATTAGAGCTGATTGCCGATGATAACGACGACCGAATTCCTTTTGAAACGGATGAAGTTGGAAGTTCGGTAGGTATTCGGGGCATTCACCACGTCACATTGTGGGTAGCGGCGGACGATTGGGATAGGTTGAGACAATTTTTGACCACTGAAATGAACATGTCAGAAGTGGCGCAGGAAGAAAATCGAATTCGACTGAATGTAAATGAAGGCGGAGCAGGCAATTGTCTGGAATTATTGCAGGCAGAACCTACTGCGCCACGCGGTAAAAATGGCCTTGGCACAGTGCATCACGTAGCGTGGAAAATCGAAACTGAAGAAGAGCAATTGGCACTGCGCCGGCGTTTGGTGGAAGAATTGGGAATGCAGGTAACCGAAGTCAAAGACCGTAAGTACTTCCGTTCCATTTATTTCCGTTTGCCTTCGGGTCAACTGTTTGAAGTCGCTACCACGGGGCCCGGATTTGACGTGGATGAGTCAGTGGAAGAATTGGGCACTCACCTTATGTTGCCCGAGGATAAAGAACACAATCGTGCCATTATTGAAGCAAGATTGACTGAGATTCAATTATAAACGCAGAACGGATGGAAAATGGAGAACGTATAATAATTATAGAAACATCTCCATTGCCACATCGGCTCTGGAATAAGGCGAACTGAAATCTTTGACCGTTTTAAAACCCAGCTTTTGGTAGAGATTCAAAGCAGGTAGCAAACGAGAATTGGTTTCCAAATACAACCGTTTCAATCCCATTTTTCGAGCTTCATCTATGATAGATTGCCCCAATAATTCGCCGATTCCCAATCCTTTGGCGTTGTTATCGACGCCCATTTTCGACAATTCCATGCTATCTTCGGTCATGGGTTTGAGTGCCGAAGTTCCTACGATAGTGCCCTGATATTCAGCCAGTAATACGATTCCGCCTTTGTTCAGGTAAAATTTATCAGGGTTTTCGAGTGATTCCATGTCAAGCGGTTCGACTTTGAAATAACGCTCAATCCATTCGTAATTGATGCGTTTGAAACTTTCTCGCTGAACGGCGTTTTGAGGATCAAGCGGAATGATATTTACTTTATTTCGCTCCCGAATTTTTAGTCGGCTTTTGATGCGCTCCGGCATACTTTTGCGCAAAATCACCTGTTCGTATTCCATTAGTGAGCGCAGTACATCGGTTTCACACTCGTTCTTTACTTCGTTCATCGTATCTTCCAAATCCTCCAGCAGTTCTTTCATTCGCTCATGCATTTGAACTCCTTTTTCGGTAAGGCGAACGTTGGTTTCTCGTTTGTCGACAAGACCTTTTTGGGTCTCCAGAAAACCTTCTTTGACCATTTCTTTCACCATTAGGCTAACACCTACGTGCGATTGCCCGATATATTCGGCAATTTTGGAAACCGTTTCGGCTTCTTTTTGCGCAATGGCCAAAAACACGGGAAACCATTTTACCTCAAAATCCATCCCGTACATTTGATAGACCTGAGCGGATGCCTGTTGACTGATTTCGCCAAGCCGGCGCATATAACTTCCAAGGGCAACGTAACCCAAAGTGCGATACAAATCCATGATATAAACAATTTACGTAATTAATTACGTAAATTAAAATGATACTGACTTAAAAAACAATAGCTATGAAGTTTTTTTGAAGAATGAATTCGTGAATAAATTTTATGCGCTTACTGATGATAGGTGTACTGGAACTTATACAGGTTATGATGAAGTTCAAAGGGCTATTTTAATATCAAATTGCTTTGTTTGCTTTATCTTTTTTACGAGATCAAATTTAATTGGGTCAGGTGTAAAAAAATCTTTTGCTGATGCTGCTTCAATCGTAGTAGTTTGAATAAGTTTTAAAATTTTCAGTCTTTCAATTAAATCCTGATATGATAGCAAAAACTTACTATAAGAATTGACACGTGAATTGAATGTAATACGATCCATTTCAAAGCCAGTTTCGCTTTTTATAAAACTATCTAATAAAGTTTCATCATTATCTGGAAGATATTGAAGGCAATTACGTATATCATCCACGATTGGATGGTATATCTTGAAATACTGATGTAAAACAATCGAAACTTCATTTAAAAAAAACCCTCTTGTGCTCATTTATAAAAACAAAAGTATCTACGCTTTCGGCTAATTCTGTTAAATATGTTAGCTTATCTCTTAATTGGGCCAAAAAATCGAATCTATCTTGACCACAAACAAATATATCGAGGCGGTTAGGAGTAGCTTTTTGGGCTGGATTAAATAGATTTGTAGGGATTTCTATTAATAAATTCTGTTGGTGCCTTTCTAAAATTTTTAACAATAAATCAAGATTTGTTGCACTTTTGGAGTGATTGTTTGAAGAAAGCTGGTCTTGAAAGGTATGGTAAACAAGTAAAATAGTTACCAACCCAATAATAGGAGAGAACAAACCTCCAAACGTATCTCCAAGAGGTCCTGAAACTGCTACAGTTTCTTTGAGGTCGCCATAATGCAGTATTAAAGAAGCAATAAAAACGACGGCGCAAATGACAGCAAGTATCAAATTAATTATCAGCCTATTATCTTTCAGAAGATTCTTCATTTCCTTATTTGTCTCCGCAATGCCCTTTAACGGAGATGATTAAAATATATTCATCAGATTCTACTTTATACACCAAACGGTGTTCATCGGTGATTCTCCGAGACCAGTAGCCCTTTAAATCACCTTTCAAAAGTTCAGGTTTGCCAATTCCTTCAAATGGATGTCGTCGAATGTCTTTTAGGAGTTCATAAATGCGTTTGAAAATGTTACGATTATAGATACCCCAATCTGCAAGATCATCAAACGCATCCGCATCGAATACCAATTTTCTCATTTTTGTAACATTCTGCCAGCCAATTCATCTAATTCACTTTCGGTGATTTCTACCACTTGAGTTCTTGATTCGACGTTGGCAGCAGCTTTTTTTAAACGCTTCCAATAAGCTTCTTTACTTTCGGATTTATTAAGTCCAAAGTCTTCAGGAGCCGTAATCGTAATCTGCAACTCCTGCTCATTTTTGAACAAACTTTTAATGATTTCAATAAAATCAGCATTGAGTTCGTCGCGGCGCAGCACAAAGGTTGATTCCATAACTATTGTCTGTTTTTTTCAAAAGTACGTTTTTCCAAGCTTTTACGATAATTCCAATTTCAAAAACTTCCCTGTAAAACTCTCTTTTACTTTTGCTACTTTTTCGGGGGTTCCTTCGGCGATGATACGTCCGCCGGCGTTGCCTCCTTCGGGGCCAATGTCAATGACATGGTCAGCTACTTTGATAACGTCCATGTTGTGTTCGATGATAAGAACCGTATTGCCTTTGTCGGCCAATTTGTTCAATACTGCCAACAAATGCTGAATATCCTGAAAATGCAGCCCCGTAGTAGGTTCGTCCAGAATATAGAGTGTTTGTCCCGTATCTTTTTTGGAAAGTTCTTCGGCCAATTTGACTCGTTGCGCTTCGCCACCCGAGAGGGTGGTGGCGTGTTGACCAAGGGTGATATAGCCCAATCCAACGTCATTCAGCGTAACTACCTTCCGATTGATTTTGGGGATACTTTCAAAGAATTCCAACGCCTGTTCCACGGTCATGTCCAACACATCGGCAATGGATTTCCCTTTGAAACGTACTTCCAATGTCTCGCGGTTAAAACGTTTGCCTTTGCACGTATCACAATCCACGTACACATCGGGCAAAAATTCCATTTCGATTTTTTTCATGCCGGCTCCTTCGCAATCTTCGCAACGACCGCCTTTTACGTTAAACGAAAAACGCCCAGGCTTATAGCCTCGAATCTTAGCTTCGGGCAATTCAGCGTACAGCGAACGAATTTCGGAAAACATGTTGGTGTAAGTGGCGGGATTAGAGCGTGGCGTGCGACCGATGGGGGATTGGTCTACTTCAATTACTTTATCAATTTGATCCAATCCTTCTACCCCTTTATAAGGCAGTGGCTCGCGCTTGGAATTATAAAAATGCCGATTCAGAATCGGGAAAAGGGTTTCGTGAATCAACGACGACTTGCCACTTCCACTGACGCCCGTCACACAAATCATTTTTCCCAAAGGTAAGTTGAGCGTTACATTTTTGAGATTATGACCGGTAGTCCCTTTCAAAATGATGTTTTTCCCATTGCCCTCGCGGCGGTTTTTGGGAACTTCAATGGCTATTCGGCCACTGAGGTAATCGGCTGTAAGCGAGCCGTTTTTCAAAAACTCTTCGGGCGTACCGTGTCCTACCACCTGTCCGCCGTGGCGGCCTGCTCCCGGGCCAATGTCGAGAATATAATCGGATTCGAGCATCATGTCTTTGTCGTGCTCTACGACCAAAACAGTATTTCCCAAATCACGCAGTTTTTTCAAAGAATCAATGAGGCGAACATTGTCGCGCTGATGGAGGCCAATGCTGGGCTCGTCCATAATGTACAATACGCCCGTAAGTTGTGTACCGATTTGGGTAGCCAAGCGAATGCGTTGCGCTTCGCCGCCCGAAAGCGTTTTCAGGGGGCGATTGAGCGTCAAATAATCCAAGCCTACATCCAACAAGAATCCAACGCGTTTGCGAATTTCTTTCAACACTTCGCGACCAATCAATTGCTGTCGCTCGGTGATACGTCCTTCCAAACCGTCCAGCCAATTCCACAAGTCCCGAATGTCCGTTTCGGCCAATTGAGCAATGTTTTTATCGTCAATTTTGAACCAAAGTGCTTCTTTTTTCAGACGCGCACCTTCGCAATCAGGGCAGGTCGTAATGGTCATGAAATCTTTGAGCCAATCCTGAATTTTCTCCGTCCCATTCTCCTGCTGACGTCGTAAAAAGGTAATAATGCCCTCGTATTTCGTATTCCATTCGGTGCCTTCGTATTTTTTTGACGGCACAGGCACGGGTTCATCCGTACCGTTCAGCATCAAGTCAATGGCCTCCGGCGGAAATTTATTAATAGGCGTACTCAGTGTTACTTTAAACGGTTTGAGTAAAATTTCCAACTGTTTAAAAATCCATAAATCGCGGTATTCGCCAATGGGAGCGATTGCTCCTTTACTCAAACTCAGACTTTTATCAGGAATAACGCTTTCTTCGGTAATTTCTTCCACGACTCCCAGACCCTGACAGGTAGGACACCAACCATAAGGAGAGTTGAACGAAAAGCTATTGGGGGCCGGGTCATCGTAGCTGATACCGGCTATGGGATCCATAAGGTTTTGGGAAAAATAATGCACTTCATTTTTCGCATCCAACAACATCATGACTCCTTTTCCCTGTTTTAGCGTGGTTCCGACGGATTGGCTCAGTCGAAAACGTGACTGTGGGTCTGTAGCATCTTTTTTTGGAATAAGCCGATCGACTACAATCTCAATGTCGTGGATTTTGTAGCGGTCGAGCTGCATTTTTGGAGTGATGTCCTGTACTTCATTATCTACGCGCACTTTGGTGTAGCCGAGTTTGGCGATTTGAACAAACAATTCCCGATAATGTCCTTTGCGTCCTTTCACCACGGGGGCGAGAAGCGTTGCTTTTTGATTTTCAAATTGGCTGAGAATCTGGTCAATGATTTGATCCTGCGATTGTTTTACCATCGGTCGACCCGTTACGTAGCTGAATGCATCGCCCGAGCGAGCGTACAACAAACGCAGAAAATCGTAAATCTCAGTGACAGTCCCGACCGTAGAACGGGGATTGCGCGAGGTGGTTTTTTGCTCAATACTGATGACGGGACTCAACCCTTCAATTTTGTCCACATCGGGGCGTTCCATGTTGCCCAGAAACCCCCGCGCATACGCCGAAAAGCTTTCCATGTAGCGACGTTGGCCTTCGGCATAAATGGTATCAAAAGCCAACGAGGATTTGCCGCTGCCGCTGATACCCGTCACCACCACGAGTTTGTTGCGAGGAATGGTAACGTCAATATTTTTAAGATTATGTTCGCGGGCACCTATGACCTCTATTTGGTCATGGCCTGTCAGTTCGATGTCTGTTAGTGTAGGTTTCTGATTGTCCATGAATTGGTAACGCAAAACGAAAGCGCAAAGTTACCAACGAGAATCAGGTTTTGAAAACTATGACAAACAGGTAATTTTTTTGAAATAAGGCGGATTTAACGGTTTTGGGCGCGCAAAATACCTGAGTAATAACGTTGCCGGAATGAAAAACAACCAGCGATATAACTATTTATCCATGCGAAAAGCTATTTTTGCCCTGAAAATCAATCTTACTTTCAACCCACTGGAATCCTATGAAGACCGTAGATTCGTACAATTTTGCAGGAAAACGCGCCCTTATCCGCGTTGACTTCAATGTTCCTCTCAACGAAAAATTCGAAATTACTGACGACACTCGTATTCAGGCCACGTTGCCAACAATTCGCAAAATTTTGGCGGACGGCGGCTCGTGCATTTTAATGTCGCATTTGGGACGTCCGAAAGATGGGCCTACCGAAAAATATTCACTCAAGCACTTAATCAGCCCGCTTTCTGTCATTTTGGGGATTCCCGTAAAATTTGCTGACGATTGTATCGGGACATCCGCTTACGAACAAGCGGCTACGCTGCAACCCGGCGAAGTTTTATTGCTCGAAAACCTGCGTTTTTACAAACAGGAAGAAAAAGGCGATGTAGAATTTGCTGAAAAATTATCGAAACTCGGCGATGTTTGGGTAAATGACGCTTTCGGAACGGCTCACCGTGCCCACGCTTCTACGGCAGTAATTGGACAGTTTTTTAAAGACCGTATTTGCGGCTATGTCATGCAGGCTGAAATCGACAACGCACAACGCATATTGGAACATGCCGAACGTCCGTTTACGGCCATCATGGGCGGAGCAAAAATATCGGATAAAATCCTCATTATTGAGCGTCTTTTGGACAAAGTGGATAACCTTATCATTGGCGGTGGAATGACCTATACGTTTACCAAAGCACAGGGTGGCCAAATTGGAAAATCATTGTTGGAAGCCGATAAGCAGGAGTTAGCGTTGGAAATTATTGAAAAAGCAAAGGAAAAAGGCGTAAATATCATCATGCCCGTTGACAACGTGTGTGCTGATTCTTTCTCCAACGATGCCAACCGACAAATAGTAGCAACCGGACAAATTCCTGATGGATGGGAAGGGTTGGACATTGGTCCGGAAAGTATAAAATTGTTTGAAGAAGTGGTACGCACTTCAAAAACCATTCTTTGGAACGGCCCGATGGGCGTATTTGAATTCCCTAATTTTGCCATTGGCACGGATGCTATTGCTAAAGCCGTCGTAAAAGCAACCGAAGAAAACGGAGCTTTTTCGCTCATCGGCGGTGGCGATTCAGCTTCAGCTATTAATAACGCCGGCTACGGCGACCGCGTTAGTTACGTTTCAACGGGTGGCGGTGCGCTGTTGGAATACATGGAAGGAAAAGTATTGCCAGGCGTAGCTGCTTTGGCGTAACGATACAAACGCCGACGGAATTTGAAACCCCGTCGGCGTTAAATTTCTATTGACCTTCGTACTTCTCAAGTACTTTCATTACATCTTCTTCTTTCGAGAGCTTGAGTTTTTGGTCTTTGATAAATGCTTCCAACTCAGTCTGCTTATCGCCTAAGACATCCAACAGTGCTTTTCTATCTTTTTTCAGCCGAGTGACGGTCCCGTTTTTAAACAGATACAGGGCGTCTTCTTTCATAAAACGTTTTGTCTGTGTCGCCGAACTGTACAATTTTTCAGTTTGAATCCGTACGGTATTTCGTTTGAGCAACTTCACGTTCCCATCGTAAAGTACTTGATAAAAAGTCCGTGCCGTCAACGATTCCGTGGCCGGAAAACCACTTCTGAAAATACCGTCATTGGTAACAAATTCAGTGATTTCGTTGCCAAAGCGGTAGGGTTTTTGATTTTCTTCGTATTCCAACTCATCTTTGTAGAGATCGTAGCGCATTTTGGCGAGTTCGTAGGTTTTGCCGTTGTGTTTTGCTTTGACCGTCCCGCGCGACCAGGCATCATTCAGATAAGGCGAGCCTTCTATTTCGGTATAGCCATTTTCAAAAATAGGCCGCCCGTTGATGTCCTGAATAAACATACTTTGGGCTTGTGCAGCAAGGGCTGCAAAAATCAATCCGAGGGAGAGTAATGACTTTTTCATGTTCAATTGTACTTTTGCCGGTAAATTAATCCAACTACCTTGCAACTCAAAGACCATCTATACCAAGTTATCCAAAGTTTGCCCGGCTTTTTGCCCGAAACTTGGCTGTCCGTCGCTTTCTTATTGCTGATTTTGGTTGAAATCCTATTGAAAAACAGCCGTTGGCAACATCAAACTACTTCTGTTTTGCGTGGCTTGGCTTTTGGGATGGGGCTGGTTGCATTGAGTTTGGTTTTTCTTCAATGGAACGACCTGAACGGCTATTTATTTCACCATTTGCTATATCTCGACAACAAAGCCGTTTACTTCAAAATTCTCATTCTGGTTACTTTCTTGTTCGTTTTGCTTCATGTTCAAATCATCCGCCCAGATTTGCCGGCAGAGTTTTATTCTATCTTGATGGCGGTGGTGTTGGGGTTGTGCCTAATGACCATGTCCGTCAATGGGTTGAGTATTTATTTATCCATTGAGCTTGTATCCATTGGCTCTTACTTAATGGCGACCTTGGGTCGCAGCAAAAAATCGGGAGAAGGAGGTCTCAAATATTTACTGTTTGGGGCGTTGAGTTCGGCAGTTATGCTGTATGGATTGTCGTTTTTATACGGCATGACCGGAACGCTTGATTTGACCAACGACGTATTTGCTTCGCAGTTGGCTCAGAATCCCCCTTCGATTGTACAGGTTGTCGGTTTCCTGACGCTGGCAGGTGTTCTGTTTAAGTTATCCTTGGTTCCGTTTCATATTTGGGCTCCCGACGTCTATGAAGGCGCTGCTACACCTGTCGTTGCGTTTTTATCCACTGCCCCCAAGGTGGCAGCCCTATTGGTTTTAATGCGATTGTTGAGTGTATTTTCCCTTGACTTTCAGCCGGTAATGGCCGTTGTGGCGTTAGTCAGTATTTTGGCAGGAAATCTGTCAGCTCTTTGGCAGACCGACCTAAAACGCCTTTTGGCGTATTCGGGCATTGCCCAGGCGGGGTTTGTTTTGGTGGGTTTAGTAGCCTTCAATCAAACGGGTTTTGAAAGTGCTGTTTTTTACATTACCGTGTATATCCTCATGAACTTGGCAGCTTTTTTGCTGATTGATTTGATAGGAGAGGGTGCTACTGACCTAAATTCATTTGCCGGAAAAGGAACAAGTCATCCTTTATTGAGCATCTGTTTTACGATTATCATGGTGGCTTTGGTGGGTTTGCCGCCTACGGTAGGTTTTACGGCTAAGTTATTGGTGTTTTCGGCGTTGTGGGAAGCCAATCAGTCTGCTGGTGACGGATTGCTGATTGCCCTTTTAGTGGTCGGATTACTCAATGCCATTGTCTCTTTATTTTATTATTTTAAAGTACCGTTCTATCTGTTTTTCAGAACAAATGCGCAGAATTTTTCATTGTTCAGGTCTTTTTTAGGAGAAACAGTAGTGGTTTTATTGACGTTGGTCGTTATTCTTCTGTTTTTGAAAACCAACTGGCTTATTGACTGGATTAGGGTGCTGTAAACTGAATCGGTTGTTGTTTTTAACAGATTGGTAGCCAAATGCTTAAAGTCAAATCTATGTTCTAATACTTTATTTTTGAATGAATGGGTAGTATGCCTGATGAATAATTTTGGACTTCGGAGAACAACGGACGATACAGTCTTTTATATTTGTCCGATTTTTAAAAACCCACTGATAAATTACGCTTTAGGGCACCTCCATATATTTGACATCTTTATCACTTCTGCAGATAGTGCTACAACTCATTTATAGACAAATTTTTTTTCATGGCAAGCAATAGTGATCACCATAATTTGGATAAAGTAACGGCTGCCGGACTCATGGTAGCTATGGGAATCGTTTATGGTGATATTGGTACCTCACCCTTGTACGTGATGCAGGCGATTATCGGCAAATCCGTTATCAATGAAGAGGTAGTTTTAGGCGCTCTTTCCTGCGTATTTTGGACACTTAGCTTGCAGACCACCATCAAGTACGTTATTCTTGTTCTTCGGGCCGATAACCGTGGTGAAGGAGGCACCCTATCACTTTTTGCTCAGGTCAGGCGTCACGCCAAATGGCTAACGATACCTACGATGATTGGCGGGGCAGCCTTATTGGCCGATGGTATTATTTGTCCCCCTATTTCGGTATCATCAGCTATTGAAGGACTTGAGATTTTGTACCCTAACATACAAACGGTGCCTATTGTACTGGTGATTTTAAGTTTGTTGTTTATCATACAGGTGTTTGGTACAAAAGTGGTAGGTGGAGCTTTTGGTCCCATTATGTTGATATGGTTTTGTACGTTAGGAGTGTTAGGTGGTGCTTATGTTGTTCAAAATCCATCGGTTATTAAGGCTGTTAATCCTTATTATGCCTATAAATTGCTGTTTGAGCATCCCGAAGGATTTTGGTTGTTGGGAGCCGTATTTTTGTGTACAACAGGAGCAGAAGCCCTTTATTCAGATCTTGGACATTGCGGTCGCGGGAATATTCGCATGAGTTGGATTTTTGTTAAATCCTGTTTATTGCTTAATTATTTTGGACAGGCTGCGTGGCTGATGGCCCATAATGGGCAGCTTTTGAAGGGGCGTAAACCGTTTTTTGAGTTGATGCCGGAATGGTTTTTATTGCCTGGTATTGCCATTGCCACCATGGCGGCCATCATTGCCAGTCAAGCGCTGATTACGGGTTCGTTTACGTTAGTGAGTGAGGCTATCCGTCTCAATTTTTGGCCTAAAATCAGATTGAAATACCCTTCTGACCAGAAAGGTCAATTGTATGTTCCAAGCGTTAATCTTTTGCTTTTCATAGGTTGTGTATCCGTTGTTTTCTATTTCAAACGCTCCACCAACATGGAGGCGGCGTATGGTTTGGCAATTACGGTGACCATGTTGGTAGATACGTTACTGATGTCCTACTATCTCTATACTCACCGCTACAATATGTGGTTTGTGATTTTATTTTTAGTAGTATACTTTGCCATTGAAGGGTCATTCATGGGGGCAAATTTGATTAAATTCACTCATGGAGGCTGGGTATCGGTATTAATTTGCGCGATTATTGCAGGGGTCATGTTTATTTGGTACAAATCTTCCCAAATTAAAAGCCGTTTGACAGAGTATGTAAAACTGAGTAAATACATAGATCCCATCAAAGAGCTTAGTCGTGATATCAGCATTCCTAAATACGCCACTCACTTGGTGTTTATGTCCAATGCTTCTCGGATGAGTGAAGTAGAATCAAAAGTGATTTATTCCATCTTTGAAAAACGTCCCAAGCGAGCGGATATTTATTGGTTTGTCCATGTGGACACAACCGATGAGCCTTACACCATGCAATATAAAGTAGATGTAATCGAACCGGATGATTTGATAAAAGTTACCTTTAGGCTCGGATTTCGAGTTGAACAACGCATCAATCTGTATTTGCGGAGGGTCATCGAAGATATGGTTAAGAACAAAGAGGTAGATATTACCAGTCGCTACGAGTCATTGAATAAGCACAATGTCATCGGAGATTTTAGATTTGTCGTATTGGAGAAATTTCTGTCTTACGAAAATCAATTGCCTATTTTTGAGCAAATTATAATGAAGACTTATTTCTTCATCAAACAATTTACCAACAGTGAAGATAAGTGGTTTGGCTTGGACAGCAGTGCTGTCAAACTCGAAAAAGTGCCGCTTATTATCAGGCCTTATGAAATTGTAAAATTAAATCGTGTTTATTCTTAAGTTAAAACATGGAAGTCGGGAATCATCCTCAGCATATCAATAAAGTAACGGCGGGCGGGCTTTTAGTTGCCCTCGGAATTATTTACGGAGATATTGGTACGTCGCCACTGTACGTCATGGAGGCACTTATCAAAGAAACGAAGCAAAATATAGATCCGACCGTTGTTCTGGGAGCTTTATCCTGTGTCTTTTGGACGCTTACTCTTCAAACTACGCTCAAATACGTTATTTTAATTTTACGCGCCGACAACCGCGGAGAAGGTGGGATTTTTGCTTTGTATGCGTTGGTCAGGCGTCATGCAAAGTGGCTTACTATTCCGGCCATGATAGGAGGTGCTACGCTTTTAGCGGATGGTATTATTACTCCGCCTATTTCCATTTCGTCTGCTATAGAAGGATTGAGAGCTATTTATCCGGATATTGAAACCGTCCCCATAGTCATTACTATCCTGACATTCCTATTTTTAATTCAGGTTTTTGGGACAAGCACTATCGGGAAAGCATTTGGTCCGATTATGTCCATTTGGTTTGGAATGCTGGCTACTTTCGGGGCTATTTGGATTGCTAAAGATGTATCCATCATACGAGCTATAAACCCCGTATACGCCTATCGGCTATTGGCCGAATACCCACATGGGTTTTGGCTTCTTGGGGCTGTGTTTTTGTGTACAACGGGGGCTGAAGCGCTTTATTCAGATCTGGGGCATTGTGGTCGCGGTAATATACGCGTCAGTTGGGTTTTTGTAAAAATCTGCCTGATACTGCAATACTTCGGTCAGGGCAATTGGCTCATTGCCCATGCAGGTGAAGCTTTGAACGGACGGAAGCCCATTTACGAACTCATGCCCGAATGGTTTTTGATCATTGGCATTTTGATAGCGACTTCAGCAGCTGTAATAGCCAGTCAGGCATTGATTACAGGTTCGTTTACGCTTATCAGTGAGGCAATCCGTCTAAATTTTTGGCCCAAAGTACAGATTCGTTATCCAAGCCTTCAAAAAGGGCAAATCTACGTGTCCAGTGTCAATTGGCTTTTGTATGCAGGATGCGTGGGAATCGTTCTTTATTTCCGTGAATCGGGAAAAATGGAAGCGGCCTACGGGTTGGCTATTACCTTAACCATGCTGATGACAACCCTTTTGATGTCTTACTATCTCTATGTCAAACGCTTTGCACCTTGGGGAGTCGTGTTGTTTTTGGTCGTTTATATTACCCTTGAAGGCGGTTTTTTGGTGGCAAATTTAGCTAAGTTTGCCCATGGCGGATGGGTATCATTGCTCATTAGCGGTGTCATTATTTCGGTCATGGTAATTTGGTACAACTCGTTTTATATCAAACAAAGTCTGACGGAATATGTAAAACTGGACAGGTATATAGACGATTTGAAAGCTTTGAGCAGTGATTTTACCATTCCTAAATACGCTACCCATTTGGTATTTATGTCGAATGCCTCGCGACTCACTGAAATCGAATCAAAAGTAATTTACTCCATCTTTGAAAAACGTCCCAAACGAGCGGATATTTATTGGTTTGTCCACGTTGAAATTACGGATGAACCCTATTCCATGGAGTACAAAGTGCATATTTTAGAGCCTGATGATGTAATAAAAATCAATTTTTATTTAGGCTTTCGGGTAGAACAGAAAATCAATTTGTACTTGCGGAAAGTCATTGAAGAAATGGTTAAGAATAAAGAAGTGGATGTCACAAGCCGTTATGAATCGTTTAATAAACAAAATCGTATTGGAGACTTTAGGTTTGTGGTTCTGGAAAAATACCTGTCAATTGAAAATGATTTGTCGCTGTTTGAGCAGGTTATTATGAAGGCTCATTTCTTTATTAAAAACTTTATTCCCGGAGAAGACAAATGGTTTGGTTTGGAGGCTAGTGCAGTTAAAATTGAGAAAGTGCCTTTGGTCATTCAGCCCGTTGAAAGCGTACACTTGAAGAGACGATATTAGTAGTAATTTAAAACCAAAAAAATAAGTAGTGAAAATACTCATCACCGGCGGAGCCGGATTTGTGGGCTCGTCTTTGGCCATAGCCCTGAAAACCAATTATCCTGTCTACGAAATTTTTTGCTTAGATAATCTCAAACGAAAAGGATCAGAACTTAACGTAGCACGTTTGGCTCAGGCAGGCATTACATTTGTGCACGGAGATATTCGCAATAAAGAAGATTTTGATTCGCTCCCTGCTGTAAATACAGTAATTGAAGCCTCCGCCGAACCTTCTGTTTTGGCAGGACTTGACGGCACTCCCGATTATTTGATTAATACCAACTTATTCGGAACCGTCAACTGTCTCAACTACGCCCTTAAACACCGCGCGGGTTTTATCTTTCTTTCAACCAGCCGTGTGTACCCCATCAAAACCATTGAAACACTCAATTTTGCGGAGACCGAAACGCGTTTTGTTCTCACCGACGAACAGCCCGTCAAAGGAGTGTCTTCCAAAGGTATTGCCGAAGATTTTCCGTTGGACGGAGCTCGTTCTTTGTATGGGACTACCAAGCTGGCATCTGAGTTAATTATTCAGGAATACAATGAATTTTACGGATTAAAAACCATTATTAATCGTTGCGGCGTCATTACGGGACCTTGGCAAATGGGCAAAGTGGATCAGGGTGTGATGGTTCTTTGGATTGCTAAACATTATTGGGAACAACAATTGGGTTATTTTGGCTACGGCGGAACAGGGAAACAAACCCGCGATATGCTCCACATTGCCGATTTGTACCGATTGATCGACTGGCAATTACATAATTTAGAGGCAATAAACGGCGAAATACTCAATGCCGGTGGTGGCTTGACAAGCAGTACTTCATTGCAGGAATTGACCCAAATTTGCCAAGAGGTAACGGGGAAAACAATTCCAATCAAACAGGTTGCTGAAACCCGCACAGCAGACATTCGAATGTACATTACGGATAATACCAAAGTCACTCGTTTGACGGGATGGGCACCTCAAATCGGTGTGCGTCAAATCGTTGAAGACATTACTGACTGGCTTGATAAAAATAATAAAGCACTTGAACCTATTTTAAAATAAATTAACGGTACAGAGTAGTGTGTAATTAGTATTGAGAAAACTTAAAATCTCACTCTTACTACTCACTACCGCACGGGCGGCCCCGTCACAACTAACTACTCCAATGCACATCCAAGTTCGCCATACGACCAACCCCACTGATTTTAAGGGTTACAACACTCATCGTATTCGGGAAGAATTCCTGATGGAAAAAATGTTTGTTCCTGATCAGTTTCATTTTGTTTATTCGCATTACGACCGCATGATTGTGGGTGGCATCAAGCCGGTAGGTCAATTGCACAAATTGCCTACGTACGAAGAATTGAGAGCTGATTACTTCCTCGAACGTCGCGAATTAGGTATTCTCAATATTGGGGGAGATGGGTTTGTGATGGTAGAAGATGAGCTCTTTACACTTCAAAAACGGGATTGTCTCTACGTTGGGAAAGGAAACAAAATGGTGTCTTTCAAGAGTTTAGATGCTGAATTTCCTGCTAAATTCATCCTTGTCTCTACGCCTGCGCACAGAAATGTCCCCACAGCACTGATGAAAGCAGCGGATGCTATGCCGGTAGATATGGGTTCACCCGAAAAAGCAAATACTCGGACGATCTATAAATACATTCATGCCGATGGCTTGGAAAGCTGTCAATTGGTGATGGGGATGACGGCCATGAAGTACAGCAGTGTTTGGAATACCATGCCGCCGCACGTCCACGACCGTCGTTCTGAAATCTACGTTTATTTCGATTTGGAAGAAGATCAACGGGTGTTCCATTTTATGGGTGAGCCTAATGAAACCCGCCATTTGGTAGTGGCCAATGAGCAGGCAATCATTTCACCGCCCTGGTCTATTCATGCAGGGGCAGGTACGACAAGTTACTCATTTTTGTGGGCTATGGCCGGTGAGAATTATTCCTTCACCGATATGGATATGCTGACAATGAATGAATTGAAATAAACTTTTAAAAAAAGCAACCGGAGTCCTTGGTTTTCTCAAAATAAATACACAGTTTAGATTCACAATCGTTGAAGGTGGATTTCAAATCTTGAGATAGCGGTCTGATTTTGGCAGACCGCTATTTTTCCCCCTTTTTAATCCACAAAGAAGGTTGGAAATAATTGTTAAACTTTAAACTGTGCGTAATTATGAGACTGCAAATGCACGCAATCCACTTCGATGCAGACCCTAAGTTGCTCGAATTCATTCAGAAGAAATTAGAAAAGCTTGAAACATTTTATGACCGAATAACCGGCGGAGAGGTCTACCTCCGATTAGATAAAAGCGAAAGCAGTAAAGTCAAGGACAAAATTTTAGAAGTAAAAATCAAAGTTCCCAATGCCGAATTGTTTGTAAAAGAAAGAGGTAAGTCATTTGAAGAGACGACCGATTTGGCCTTGGAAGCCCTCAAAATCCAAATCAAAAAATACAAATCAAAACGGCAGGAAGTAGAGAATAAAACAATCAAAAATGTGCAAACTGAAAATGGTTCTGAAGTAACGGAAGAAGTAGAAGTAGATGAACTGTAAAATTGCATAAAAAGAGAAGCGGGCGAGGATAACTTCCTCGCCCGCTTCTCTTTTTACAATACAATCCTGTACATTTGAATTTCTCATCAACCTTAACCGAAACACATGAAAAAATCACTCCTTTTCTTTACACTTTTCACGCTTCACTTTACACTTCTCCGTGCCCAAGTTCAAAAAGCGCCAAACCGTGCGGAAGGCGATGGCCCGCACAAGCGACTCATTATTAGAGGCGTGACGATCATCAACAGTACCGGGTCCCCTCCAATCGGCCCAATGGATATTGTGGTGGAAAACAATCGGATTGCTCAAATTCGCCAGGCGGGTTATCCGGGAATGCCCGATGACCCTAAAAACGGAGTAAAAGCGAATCCCGGGGATAAAGAGTTGGATTGTAAAGGAATGTACCTGATGCCGGGCTTTGTGGACATGCACGGACACATTGGCGGTGTGCAACAGGGAGCCAATGCTGAGTATGTGTTTAAACTTTGGATGGCCCATGGAGTGACTACTATCCGTGACCCTTCCTGCGGAAATGGACTGGATTGGGTACTGGACCAAAAAGAAAAAAGTGCTAAAAATTTGATTACGGCTCCTCGCATCAAAGCATACACCGTTTTTGGACAAGGTGCCAAAGATTTTATTACGACGCCCGAACAGGCCCGTGATTGGGTGCGGCAAAATGCCCAAAAGGGGGCCGATGGTATCAAGTTTTTTGGGGCAGAACCGGACGTTTTTAAAGCCGCGTTAGACGAAAATAAGAAACTCGGATTGGGTTCAGCAGCTCATCACGCTCAAACGGAGGTGGGACGAATGAACGCCTTGGCTACGGCCAGAGCAGGTCTGACAAGTATGGAACATTGGTATGGCCTACCGGAAGCGTTATTTGATGACAAAACGCTGCAAAACTATCCGCTCGACTACAACTATAACAATGAGCAAAATCGCTTTGAAGAAGCGGGAAAACTGTGGAAGCAGGCCGCAAAACCCGGTACTGAGAAGTGGAATCAGGTAATGGATGAAATGCTCAAGTTGAATTTTACCATTGATCCCACCTTTAATATTTATGAAGCCAACCGTGAATTGATGCTGGCTCGTCGCGCCGAATGGCACGATGAATACACATTGCCTTCGTTATGGCGTTTTTATGGTCCGAGCCGTATTTCACACGGTTCGTATTGGCACAACTGGGGTACCGAACAGGAAGTAGCCTGGAAAGAAAACTACCGTCTTTGGATGGCTTTCATCAACGAATACAAAAATCGGGGTGGTCGTGTCACGACAGGTTCTGACTCGGGTTTTATTTATCAATTGTATGGCTTTGCTTACATCCGTGAACTGGAACTCCTGCGCGAAGCGGGTTTTCATCCCATGGAAGTGATTCGGGCAGCTACTATTAAAGGTGCCGAAGCGTTGGGCATGGACAAAGAAATTGGTTCCATTGAAATTGGGAAATTGGCTGATTTTGTCATTACCGAAGAAAACCCATTGGCAAACCTGAAAACTTTGTACGGAACGGGGGCTATTCGCCTCAATGAGAAAAACGATGTAGTGCGGGTAGGCGGTGTAAAATATACCGTGAAAGATGGAATTGTGTATGATGCCAAAAAGCTCTTAGCCGACGTTCGTAAAATCGTAGCCGACGCTAAAAAACAGGAAAATTTTGAAATCACTCAGCCGGGCATTCCTCAAAAAACCGGAAAAGTATCGGGAAGCAATTAATTCTGCCGGTGAAAGGAGAGAAGCCCGGAGTTTAGGAAGAATTCTTAACTTTGTGACCGAAAACGTTATCAGTTAGAGGATAACGGATATACAGATAACGATTAACAGAAAACAATGCTAAGCGAACGCGTTAAAGAAATATATCAGGAAATTGAGCAGTTTGAAGTTGCTACCAAAGAGCAATTGGAACAATACCGTCAACGCTTTGTAGGGCGTAAAGGAGCCGTTGAAGCCCTTTTTGAAGGATTGAAAGACGTCATTAAGGAAGAGCGCCGTGCCGTAGGGCAGGAACTGAATGCTCTTAAAAATTACGCCAGTGATCGCTTTTTGGCCATCCAAGCTGATTTTGATGCAAATGACAGCGGTTCGGGCGGTGCACCGGTTGACTTAACGCTCCCTGTAGTACCTAACCAACTCGGCAGTATTCACCCGCTGACGCTGGCACGCGCCAAAATTATCGAAATTTTCGAACGCATGGGCTTTAGCGTAGCGGACGGTCCCGAGATAGAATCGGATTGGTACAACTTTACGGCACTTAACTTTCCCGAAAACCACCCCGCGCGTGAAATGCAGGATACGTTTTTCGTGTCCAAAAATGCCGAAGACCCCACGCAGGATATGCTCTTGCGTACGCATACTTCCAACGTACAAATACGCATGATGGAGCGCCAAAAGCCGCCTATTCGTGCGATTATGCCGGGGCGTGTGTACCGAAACGAAGCTATTTCGGCACGGGCGCACTGTTTCTTTCATCAGGTGGAAGGATTGTACATTGATAAAAATGTAAGTTTTAAAGACTTAAAAGATACGCTCTATCATTTCTCCAAAGAGATGTTTGATAAAGACGTAAAGATTCGTCTTCGCCCCTCTTTCTTTCCGTTTACGGAGCCAAGTGCTGAGATTGATATTTGGCTGGGTACTGATACCGAAGAAACCTATCGTTTATCGAAAGGTACGGGTTGGGTAGAGATTGCTGGTAGCGGAATGGTAGACCCTAATGTATTGATTAACTGCGGCATTGACCCCGAAGAATATACCGGTTTTGCTTTCGGAATGGGAATTGAACGTATTGCTCAACTCCGCTACGGGGTTCGTGACCTGCGCCTTTATTCCGAAAATGATGTCCGCTTCCTGCGTCAGTTTGAAGGAGTGTAGAGAGCGGTTCGTTGCCGCGATGACGAATTGCACAAAAAGGGTCGAAAGTTAACTTTTGACCCTTTTTTATTGGCGTTTTATTGTGTCTAAGGTAAAAACTTTTTCAAGAATTAGCAGTTAATCAATCGTGAAGCAGGGCTTTTTCATAAAACAGTTTAACTTCTTGCAAAACAGCTCTTTGCCTTGTGTCTATCAAAGTTAAGTAATCAAGTAAAAGTAATAGTGTATTTGATTTTCATTTGTATGACGATTTCATCAATAGCTTTTTTGAGAGAATCGCTACTGGTATAATCTTCGATTTTGAGCCACAAGTGTTTAATATGATGCCAAAGAGTTTC
>Ga0247843_1002167_pt1 | contig 36847 bp, 36 predicted proteins | sample LaCruzMarch2017__FD_192420 | JGI IMG/M metagenome (GOLD analysis project Ga0247843, IMG submission 192420) | Freshwater microbial communities from meromictic Lake La Cruz, Castile-La Mancha, Spain - LaCruzMarch2017_8m | ecosystem: Environmental > Aquatic > Freshwater > Lake | place: Spain... | reverse complement strand
AAGTAAGTTTGTTTATACAATCACTAACACAAAGTTTAAAAACAGAGGACACTAAAAAAACTTGCGCCTTTGATTATATATTTTCCAGCAACTTTTGGCCTAAAATTTAAATCATTTTGGTATAAATCCAATTTAATGTTTGTAACCTTCAAATATAGGAATATTTAGCTTTTTATACCAAAAAAAAGCCACTCATTTTTACGAGTGGCTTTTTAAACTAAATCAATATCTAATTACTTCACTATTTTTTTATTTAATATTGCGCCATTTTCACCAATCGTGTTCACAATATACACCCCTGTTGAAAATCCAGAAATATCAATTTTAGTAATATTTTCATTATTAACTAATACATTATTTTGTTTTAACATTAATTTCCCCGTCATGTCATAAATAGAAACTTCAGGTAAAGTGCGGTTAGATGATGTTGATTTTAAATTAAGAGTATTTTCAGAGACAAACACTAGTAAATCGCTTGATAAACTTGTTAAAGTAGAAGATTTAACTTTATTTTTCTTGCTCATTTTTAACACAAAATCCATATTTGTACCAAGCTCTTCGCCAATAAGCGATGCAACGTTATTATATTTTACACCTGTTTTTGTGTTCTCAATCCAAATTTCTGTATACGCATCTGAGTTTAATACAGAAAGATCTATATAATACGTACCTGATTTAGGCGTAAAAATACCTAATGGTATAGCAACCTCCTCTTCTTTAGAATTAATTACATTTTTAATCATGCTTTTATTAATTGTCTTGTCAAGCATATAAATAGCAGGTGAAATAGGATGTGGGTATTTTCTATAAGAAGCATCAAATTGCTCGTCATAATTTACAGAAGCTTGCTCATCAAAGTGTATCGTGTTTGTTGCTTGATACTCAACAATAGGAGAACTTACCATTAATTGAATGTCATAATTAGGCTTGCTTCTATAAAATTCAGTGGTATAATTCACTACTTTACAAGCCTCGGTAAACGTTAAACTATGAGCTAAAGGACTATTTGTAGTTTCTACATAAAAGCCTTGGTAAGGAGGTATAATTGAGCCATTTGGCCATAGACTGTAAAGACCATTGTCAGTATAATAAATATTACTGGTCATTCTCACTTTAGTTGTTAATGCGTAATCGATATGAGAGGCATAAGGATTACCAACCAAATGCCAGCCTTCTCCTGCTCCCGCGCTATAGGTTAAACCAGTTAAAGCAACATCTCCAAATGTAGGTGTTCCTCTAGTATCTACAATTTTTTCAAAAAAAAGTGTAAGACCGCCATTATCTGCAAACAATAAATTATAGCCAACACCAGGTACAAGTGGCATATTCGAGCCATCAGCCTCCGTAATTTGCACAAAAGAATTACTTGGCTCATCATAAGTATTCATTGTATAAGCAAAACCACTAGGGTCAGAAGCGCTGGGAGATGCACCATCAACACCTGCTGGCCCAACAATTCCATCATAAACACCAATTCCTGAAATATAAATTTCATCGTCCCAATCATTAACAGTTGTATTACTAACTGGGGTTGCCATATCATAATATTGGGCAACGTATTCAGGGAAGAACTTCTGCACAATGGTATTTCCAGAAAAAGACACCCCAGCTGTGTTTGTAATAGCAGCTAGTCGGGCCGTTTGACTCGCATCACTTTTCAATAATAATCTTCCATTTCCATTACAATTCCCTTGACGCATAAATAAATCGTATGTAACATAGGTATTAGTATTAAAAGTTACTCCGTTACCAGATCCCGTGCCATTTGAATTATCTATAACTACGTTAGTTAATGATTGAGTAGCTGTACCTGAAACAGTTTGAGGTGCACTGCCATTAAAGGTTAAAGTATCAGTGCTACTTAAATTAATATACCCATTGCATGTTAAATTTCTACCAACTCTAATATTATTAGAAGTGTTAGAGGAAAGTGTCCCTGAACTCACAGATAAATCGTTGAGAATCCTTAAATTAGTGGTTAAGTTTTTAACACCTGAACCTGTTAAATTTAAATTATAATAACTTGTGTTAACAATATTTGGTGATGTACCTGAATAAGTGACACTATTCGCTGTAACAGAACAAGTAAACTTTGCTGGTATTAAATTAGTAGGATTTGCTTGGATGGAAAGAGAAGAGCCTGCTTCGTTTTTCCAAAAATTGGTAGTCTTATTACAGGCTATAGTTCCGTTATTTCCACCGCTATTTCTTAGTGTAACAGAAGCATAGTTTACAACGCCAACATTATTATTTTGTATAGAAATACCATGTGTCTTGTTTATGACTGTACCTGCGGCCAAAGTACAACGGAGTTGAATATAAATCTGGCCTGGAGCAGTATAAGTCGTTGTTGAAAATAAAATAGCGTTAGTAGCTTGCATATACAGATAAGTATTTCCTGTAACATTACCATTATTGGTAAAGTTACCCTTCATCCCTAGACGCTTGTTATTACCGTTTAAAGTTGCGCCATTACTAATTACTAAAGTTTTAGCGTAAGACTGTTCAACGTTTAAAACTGCGGTATGACCAGTCATAATTACCACATCATCATCTGCATCAGGTATTCCATTAGCATCAGTTCCGGCTGTTAATGTCCATGTGGCGGCATTATTCCAATTCCCAGAAGCTATAGTTTCGAATGTACCTTGGGCTTTACAAGTTATCCCAATAATAGCAATAAATAAAAAAGTAAAAAGTGTTTTCATTATTTAATAATTAATGTTTTAAATAACTGATTTTCTCAGCTAATACTGTAATAATTTTAGGATAAAGATAATAAAAAATGCTAAAAAAGAGAGAAGAAGTGTAAATTTAACATATAACCACAGTCTATAAGTGATGTAAATTATCGATAATTTTAAAATAAAGTCGTTATACTTTAGCACGTAGTAGATGTAGCTTCAGTTTTCTCATTCTCTTTCGTTGCTAAATTTTCTATCTCTGGTAAAAAAATTATAGACAAGATAAATAGAAACTGAATAGTAAAGGGATTTAAGGAGGCTGTTATCCATGATTCATAATAATTAGAGAATAAAACCGTGTATAAAAAAGGGATGGCTAATTTGCTTCTTTTAGCCGCTCTTAAAAACAAAATAATAAATCCTACAAAATAGCATAGTAACCCTACTAAACCAGTATCTAGCCAAAATGTTAAATAAGAATTATGAGCACTGCCCTGATGTCCTAACTTACTTAAATATTCATAATTTAACCTGTAAATATATTCAGTAAAGTTAAACCCCTTTCCAAAGTAAAAATTTTCTTGAATTTTTTGCCATGCAAAATGCCAAGCAACCAATCTTCCCGATCCATTTTCAAGAGTATCCACTCTTAACTCATCTCCTAATCCGATAGATGAAATAATTTCAACAATATTATCTGAAACAAGTTGATATACAACAACAGTAAATAAGAATATAAAAAAACCAAGAATAGGGGATACTTTATAAAATCGCTTAAAAAAGAAAAAAATCAAAATGGAAACTAAAGAAGTTCGAGCACCGCACATTAAAAGAGAAATTAGTCCAATGCCATAAATAAAAATACGTGAATTTTTTGAAAAAACATCTGGATAATGCTCGTTAATGGTTACAAACAAAATGATAAAAAGGTAAGAAAATAGCCCTAATCCATTTGGATTACCCAACAAACCTCTATATCTACCAACCAGTGTTGCTATATCAGGGTTTAAAACCTTGAATACTAAACCAAGAATAAAAATATGCATTACCAAAAAAATAATTCCTTTAAATAACTTTTCATGGCTTCTATTAAAGACAAATAGAAAATAATTTGGAAGAAAAGCAAAAATCAAGAAATAAGAAATTGTTTTTTGGATTGATAAACTAGCTGTTGGGCTAAAGAATACACAAACTAATGCTACAAAAAAAAACCAGATGAAATATTTAACGAAAGAAATCTGATACTCCATGTTTCTACATTCTTTATAAGATATTAAAGCAATCACAAGGATATAAATATTTTTAACTGATGCGGCAAAAGATAATTGCCGCAATCGACTATCAGACATAATAAGTATAAAAAAAAATCCAATTAAAATTTCGAGATGCATTCCTTTTTGGTACATTAACAATAACGTTAAAGGCAATATTATAGCAATAGGAATTTCGCCAAATGTGACACCAACAAACAACCACAAAATACAGATATAAAGCAACTGAAAATAATCAACAAAATATTTCCTAACCTCTAACATAAAATAATTATAAGACAGCGATAAAACACTAATGTATTAATAGTTTAATGATAATAAAATTAATACCTGGCAATTTAATTGGACATAAATTAAAAAAATTAGATAACTTGAAACACAGGTTATTTTTGAAGCCTAATTTTTGCCGATAAATCCAATTAACAAATACTTTATTTAAAGAGTCGAACTCAGATTTAGTAATTGTTTTGGATTTATAGGAATAAAATAATTGCAAATAGGTTTTGTAAATAGTTCCTAATAAATAGCGATTCATTTTTCTATCAGGCAATTGATTATAGAATTTATTGTAATATTGAAAAGATGAATTCATCCACTTGTCTAAAAAAACAGCTTGTTTAAAATTTTTACGCTGTTCATCAATTCTAAAAAAACAATCTGGCTCAGTAATCACTTGCTTATATGTTACATCATTTGTTAATAATGCTCTAGTATGAAACTCCACATCTTGCAAGCGCTGAAATGTCAAATCAAAAATTCCAGTTTTAATCAAAAATTCTTTTTTCCAAATAGGTTGTAAAATAGCCCAAGGTAATTTATGCTGCAAAAAATCTATCAAGGGATCATTTGAATTTGGTATCCATTGATAAGAAGAATCTCCAATTTTATTTATGAATACACCCATTGTAAATACACAAAAATCATAACTACTATTTTCGATTATTTTTAATCTTTGTTCCAAACAATCAACTCTTAATAAATCATCTGCATCTAAAAAAACGATATATTTTCCATTAGCTTTGTTAACTCCAAAATTTCGCGAGTAATTTGCTCCTTTGTTTTCTATATTTTCATAAAGCAAAATTCTAGAGTCTTTTTTTTGAAATTCATGAACAATACTTACGGTTGAATCATTTGAAACATCATCAATCACAATTAATTCCCAATTCGTATAAGTTTGTTTTATAACAGAGTCAATAGTTTCTTTGATATATTTATCTTTATTGTAACTAGGTACTATTATTGAAACAAGTGAATTCACAATTTATTTTCAAGTTCAACTAGCGAAGTTGTTGAATAATTTTTTTTGTCAAATTTTTTATATTATAATCGTCAATTGGAAATACGCTTTGCTCGTTGCTATTATCTACAGCAGAAAGGCAGTGGATCAATTTCTCTTCCATTTGTTTAGAATTTATAGAAACTCCTAAATGATTACTCTCAACAAAAGATCCGGTAGCACCATTCTTAGAAAAAACAAGTATTGGTTTTTTTTGAGATAAATATTCTAGAAACTTTGTACTTAAACTATATGCAATATCATCTGTAAGAAACAACGAACAAAAATCTGCTGAACGAATAACTTTGTATACTTCGCTTAACTCAACATTTCCATGAAAAAATAAATTCTCAGGATTCTGCAACACTAATTTCTTAGCCTCAAGAGACATAGTTCCAAAAAAGTGAAATTCAAAGGAATTTTTCAATAATGCATTCTTATTCAAAACATCAGTCAATTCTTTTAATAAATAAAATGAATTATCATAAAAGGTTCCTGTAAATACCACCTTCCTTTTATTATTTTGATTAAATTGAAATCCAGCGTCAATATTTTTGATATTAATAAAATCATCTGTATCAAAACCATTACTAATTATTTCAAATTTGGCATCTGATAAATTATAAGTGCTCAAAAAATAATCTTTCATTTCATTTGCTACAACAAATACTTTATTAAATTTAGTAATAACTTCTTTTTCTGCATTTTTTTCAAATTCAATTCTCTCTTTCGACATTTCATTAAATCCATAGGCTGTTAAATTATTTGCCCATGGATCTCTGAAATCAACGATAAAATTAACCTCAGGATAAAGTGAAATTAATTCGCTCACCCAATAAGCCAATTTAAAAGGAGCGCATGTAACAATAACATTATTATAACCGTTATTTATATGTTTCTGAACTTCTTTAATTACTTTTTCTCTTAAAAAAGAAGCCCTGTCATAATAATTACCCTTAGTAAATAACTTCACATATACAAGACTAAATCTATACATAATTTTATCTACTAACGAATGAGGAGCAATTAACCATTTTGGATAGTAAGATGAATGATATTCAATTTTACTTTTATAGGAAACAATATCCTTTGTCCATTCAGATGAATTATTATTACGAAAACCCGAACTAAAAGTCATTACCTTAACATCATGTTTGTCGGCAATCAATTCTTTCGAAAACTTAGCCCATCTTCTTCCTCCAATTCCTGGTGAAGGTGGAAAAGTATAACTAATAACTAATATTTTTTTAGAAGACGACAAATAGTAAATTAATTTTGATTCTGAAATGTATATTCTTGCAAATTAAATTTTTGGATATACTCTTCATTCTTTAAATGAAGAAGTTCTTGTAGCTTTTGATTAAAATCTATTTTTGAGTACGCTGATATATTTAACAATCTATCATCACTAAAATAATTGTAAGGCATATTAAATAAACCAAACATCGTTTTAAAACCTACAAATAATCTTTCAAATAAAACACCACTATATACACCAACACCAACATCCACTAAATCTAATTGCTGAATAGTAGATTTTTTTAGATCACCTAACCTAACATTCTCACCAAATCTATTTTTATAAAATGAAATACTTCTTTCAATACGTTCTGGTGTTCTTTTCTCGAAAGGATGTAGAAAAATTATTAAAGAAACTTTCTTGTTTTTCTCAATAAATTCTTTCAAGCATGCCATTAATTGCTTTTCTGCCTCACGCTCTCCAAGCCCCAATTCTTTCTCCCCTAATTCTTCTCGCAACCAATTACCACTCGACATAAAGCCAACTGTATTTTTAATCGTTACATAATTAAATGTGGGGATTAATTGTTTTAAATGTTGATGATTAAAAATTGGCCAGTTCACAAACTCTTTGACATACCAATTTTCTTTGAGCTGTTCATATTGATACTTTTGGTATGGTGATGTATAAGTGAATATAGAGCAAACGACTTTTTTGTAAAAATTACCTAATGGATTTGGAGAAGGAACAAACTGAACAGAAAAATGAAATTCGTTCATTAACAAGTAACTAATAAAGTTTGCATCCTTCTCATATGCACAAAAAAACAAAAAATTTCTTGCTTTGAATTTACTACAATAAGCTGTGATTTTAAGCCACTCTACCATCTCCAAAAGAAAAAGAGCATTTTGCGCTTTATTTTGGGACTTATTTTTGAAAAGTTGAAAATACAGGCTTATAACAAAAAGAAATATTGTAAGAGTTATTTTTTGAAAAAATGGAATGCTGTTAGGTAAAGATTCTCTAAATACCCAAGTAGCATTATCACTATTAATTAACTCGGTTAAATAGGACAATCTATCTTTTTTACCTTTAACAGAGCTATCAAAAATAATCAATTCAGATTCTTGTTGAGCTTGTTGAATCTCATTTTTTTTATACAATTCACTTAGAGCTTTTTTTAAATATCGAAAATATAAAAAGCTAGCGCCAAGTTGAGCTTCAGAAATACGATAGGAAAATTTATGAAATACGTCGTCTAGCGCCGCAAGAAGCATAGGGTTTACGCTTTGTTTTTTAAACTTAAATAAAAAGAGGCTTCGTAAGATTTTAAAAAACATTAAATGGTGCTTAATATGTTTTTAAACCAATTTTTATCTTGCTTATTTAATAATGTTTCAACAAACTCCCTAAAAGCACCATCTCCGCCTTTTTTTACAGTTGTGAATGAAACCATTTCTTTGATATAATCAGGAGCATTGTATGGAGATGCGCTGATACCAACTTCGTTTAATAGAGCTACATCATTTATATCATCGCCAATAAAGGCGACATCTGATAAATTAATATTTAATTCATGACATAATTTTTTAGCAACCGTAAGCTTATCTCCTACTCCTTGAAATAGATAATCAATCTTTAATTTCTCCGCTCTACGTTTTACAATTTCGGTTTCTTCGCCAGTGATGATACATACAGGAATACTTAATTTTTTGCAAAACAAAACGCCAGCACTATCCGAGGTATTAAATTTTTTCCATTCGTTTCCAGTTTGGTCATAATACATGCCACCATCTGTCCAAACACCGTCAATATCTGTAATTACTAATTTAGGATACATAATTATTATTTTAAAATTTTAGCAGGCACACCAACTGCTGTTTTATTTTCAGGAACATCGATAAAACATACACAGTTTGCCGCAATAATAGAATTGTTACCAATATTCACATTACCTAGTATTTTAGCGCCAGCATACACAATTACATTATCACCAACGACTGGCCTACCAGCATCTTTATCGCCAAATGTAACTCCCTGATGAAGCAAAGCATTGTCACCAATTTTTGTTCTTGCTCCAACTACCAAACCTAATCCATGATTAATTTTTAACCCTTTCCCTATTTCAGCTGAATAATAAATTTCGAACCCCGATAAAAAACGGCCTAATGATGCGCATTTATCCGCTGCATTGATGTTGTTTTCTAAAAAATAGTTTCTAGCTAAACGATATAATAAAATACCCTGAAGTTCTGCTCTTAGCAAAACATTACTTAATTGAATTTCTGCTTCATTAGGAAAGTAACGTTGATAATCATATAAAAACTGATTCAACGAAGATACTAATACCGACCGGTGACTTTCAAATTCTATATCATCAGTAATAATAGATTTAGAAAACCATCTTCTTAATTCTTTAGCAATCGTATGTTCAGTTAACATCATTATTTTGAACTTAACATAGTAGCATAAATAACTTCATTTACTGAGATATCCACTTGAGCCACTTTTCCTATTACTTGATCATTTTCTGACCATTTAAAACCATCACCAGGCGAAAGCATGTGAATATCAGCTTCTGTAATAACTTCTCCTTTTTTAATATGTCGTTTAGTAGCAATAGAACGTTCTAATTTTACGCGCGAAGATTTAACACCTTCTTCAATAAAAATTTCTTCTCTACCTAACGACATTTCCATGACGCGAATATCACGCACCATACGATTAATACCATCAATACCTAAAGAACCAGCTTGATCGGTCCCTTTCATTTTTCTATCTAAGGTAATGTGTTTCTCAATAATTTTAGCACCCATTGCAACCGCAGCAACAGGTGTTGAAATACCAATGGTATGATCGGAATAACCAATCGTAAATTGAGGGTAACTTTTTTGGAGGTAGGTAATCGTTTTTAAATTCACATTTTGTGGCTGCGTTGGGTATTGAGATACGCAATGTAAAATCGATAAATTAGTATTGTACTTCGTGATGACATTAATGGCGTTATCCAATTCTTGTTTACCTGCCATGCCAGTAGAAACAATAATGGGTATTTTTGTTTCAGCTAAAGCTGCCAATAAAGGTAAGTTAGTCAAATCACGACTTGCTACTTTTAATTTATCTGGTGTAAATAACTTTAGCATAGATAAACAACCAACAGCACACAAAGTCTCTACAAAATCTAATCCCAAATTTTTAGCATACTTATATACTTCAAAATGTTGTTCATCATTTAACTCTAAGGCCTCTCTGTGTTCACCGTAGGTTTTCCCGAAAGAATGAATACTCGTATATGGAGCATCCATTTGCGTTTTGGAAAGTTCCTGACTTAAGTCTCTCTTAGTTAATTTTACAGCATCCATAGACTTCAATTCTAAACCAAATAAATCTTCATGAATTGGTCTTGCTGCTGCATCAACAATTAATTTTGCGATATCTACCGAACCATTATGGTTTTGTCCTATTTCACCTATGATATATGTACTATTTTCCATTACTTTTGATTCAAATTTATTTGATCTTTCATCACCGATAAAAAACCAGGGTTATCATTAATATATTTAATTATATATGCAGGCTCTGTGCTTAAATTAAGGCGCATTAAGTAAGCGTATATTTCTTTACAAATCGCAAAGTCTTCCATCGTATCTACTGTTAAACGAATATTTGCTTTTTCAATTTCACTGGGAATTTTAATAAAATTTAAGGAGAATAAATCAGGATTTCCGTAGATGAAATTAGTAACATGCTCACAATAAAATGGGTCTTGTGTTTTTTTAGCAGCAATTTCAATCGTTTTAAAGGTTGTTATTTCAGCAAAAAAACCATAGTGAGTTTTCATGGCTGGCAATTTATTTTCAGATATAAAACTAACGTAATCTACTTTTTCAATGTAATAAAAATTAATTAATTCTTGCAAATACTTTACACTAATAAAAGGATTATCAGCACAAATTCTAATAATATGTTTTACCGAAAATTGTTTTGCTGCATCTATAAACCTATTCAGAACATTATCTTCAGTGCCTCTATACACTTCTACTTTATTTCGCAAGCCAGTTTCTACAATAGAATCATCTTTTATATTAACTGTTGTAGCTAAAATAACTGGTATATTGCTAAAGTTGGTTTTAAGTCTGTTTAATAAAATATCTAGAATGCTTTGGTTTTCATAAAATGACATATTCATTTTATTTGGCAATCTTGTAGAGCCTGATCTTGCCTGAACTATAAATGCAATATCCATCAACTATTTAGAGTTATTAGCCTCAATAATTTGTTTTCGATATGCACTAGTGCTTAAACCGTGCCCTCGCTGTGTATAATGTATTTTTGGGATTAAATCCGCCCCTGTAATTGCTTTACCTCTATAATCTTCTCCTAAAAATCGAACATCGATTTTTCGTGTTTTCATAATTTCCACTAATTCCTCTTCCGAATTATAACCAATCACTTCATCTACCAATTTACAATTTTCCATAATCAACTTTCTTTCATCAAAAGAAAATATCGGTGCTTGCTTATTTGGGTTAATTTTCGAATCAATATTTTCTGCTTTGTTTAAAGCTACCAATAGATAATCACAATGCTCTTTGCATTCTTGCAGCATTATTACGTGCCCAGCATGAAACAAATCAAATACGCCACAGGCAAAGCCTATGCAATAATTTTTAGTATCAGACATTAATCTTACTTAATTCTTCTTTGATGTATTCCGCTATTTCAACTGTGGGATTCCATCCCAAAACTGTTTTTGTTTTAGTTGTATCGGCAAAAGTAATGTCAGCTTCTCCTTCTCTTTTATCTATAAATTCGTATGCGTCGCCTGCAATGAGTTTCGCCAAATCTAAAATACTTAAAGTGCTCCCAAATCCAACATTAAATGCTGTGTTTAGTTTTTCAGGATGAATAGATGCCATGTAATTAGCCTTTGCTAAATCTTGCACATGAATAAAATCACGTTTCTGAGAACCATCTCCTGTTACTAATAATTTTTGCCCATTCTTTTTTCTATTCAAAAAAATACCCACAACACTACTATACGCATTAAAAGAGTTAAGAGGGTTAAATGATCTTGGGCCATAAGGATTAAAATAACGAACCGTCATATAATCTAAAGGATAACGAGTAGCAATTAATTCTAAATATTTTTCTACTTCATATTTTTGAAAAGCATAAGGACTTAAACAATCAATTTTTTCTATTTCAGGAGTTGGTATAGTTGAAGGTGTTCCATAAATAGCACTAGAACCACTATACACTAAACGAGGATAATGATTTTCTCTAATCATTAACTCTAATAAATGAATAGCCTGATTTAAATTTGCTTCAATATGCTCATTGATCAACTCAAAACTCGGTTGTATTCGAGGTAAAGCGGCCAAATGAAACACTTTAGAAAACTCTTTTAAAGATTTTATTTCTTTAACTGATATTAAATGAAATTGAAATCGAGGATTATTGATATGATGCTCGATATTAAGTCGGTTACCAGTGCTACAATTATCAACACCAACAATTTGCCAGTCAGTATTTTCAATTAAATAATCTAACAAATTAGATCCTATAAATCCAGCAACGCCTGTAATTAAAACTTTTGTAGTTTGTGCCATGTATTTATTTTTTTCTAATAAGGGCTAATTCATCTAAAATAGTATGTAAAATTATTTGATGATAACATTCTACAATACCATAATTTTCAACAGGAAGATAAAAATTAACATGTCCCAATTTTCTTAATGTGTTATCTGGTTTAAAACCGGATAAAACAATTATTTCACATCCTTTAGACTTTGCTTCATTAACGGCATTGATAATATTTTTTGAATTACCAGAACTGGAAATAGCAACTAAAACATCTTCGCTTTCCATATGTAGTTTCAACCACTCGGCCATCGCGTTTTCATAACCATAGTCATTGGCATAACATGTAATAAGAGCTGCATCCGAAAATGTATAGGATTTATAACCAGCAATTTTTCCATAGTCTTCCATCATATGGGAACAAATAGAGTTTGACCCGCCATTACCGATAAAAAAAACTCGTTTTTTATCTTTTAATAAATTAATGGACTCATTAATTTGACTAACTACTTCGGCACCATGAAAATAAGATGCGAAAAAGTTTTTATATAAATCTAGCTGCATGTTCTAATAGGTTTTTTTTAGTGACTGATTTTTCGTTACATAACCAAGTTGTAGATAAACTAGCTGCAACAGATGGTATAAGTAAGGTTTGTTCTTTATAATTAAGATGAGACGCTACACAGGCAAATGCAAAGAAAGTATCTCCAGCACCAATAGTATCTACTACATCCGATTTAAAAGTTGGTTGCATCACTGTGTTTTTTCCATCTGTATAAAATGCCCCTTCTCTTCCTGAGGTAACAAATAAATCTTCTGTATTTAACTCGTAGTTATAAATTTCTAAAATGTCTTTATCTTTGGGATTACTAATACGTTTGTTGACTTGTAAGCTTGCTTCTCTTAAATCAATACAAGCACTTTTCTTTTTATTATTTTTCCATTTAGAGATACGATTAAAACCAAAATTGTTTGAATTGGTTTGACACATTAAATGAAACCCATCGTTAATTGAAAGCTTATCACAAAAACCATGTCCAAAATCGGCAACAATTACAACATCGTATTCATTCACATTCACTTTAATATCCTTAAAGCCAGCAGTGTCAAATTTATTAATTTCAACATGCTTTTTCTTATCATTCACATCTACATAACGTGTTTTAACGATTTCACGATTTGTATTTGTAATCACATCAACCTTTTTTACAAAGTCAATTAAATGATTAGCAATGGCTGTAGCACCCCCCATTTGAATGTTTTGTTTCCCCTCTAATTTATAAACAGGACATATAGATTTCATTGACTGACCTTCATAACTCACATCAATGAACTCATCAATTATAGTTTCTCCAACTACTAAAACATTTAACCCAGCTGCTTCTTTGATAAAGCGTTCAATAGTATCAATCATTCTTATTTCTTTATTTGGTTATGTTCCTTAACAAAATTAACGATTTCTTCCTCATTAAAGGCAAATTTCAAAGGATATTTATCTTCTAATGACTTCCTAAAACGAAGCGTATTATTCATACTTCCAATATCACTTACTTTATGTCCACCTTTATATATGATTAATACTTGCGTATTTACATACTCACCCACATTATTAACACCACTATGTTGCGTAATAATCAATTTTGAGTTGGAGGTTTTTTGAAGCATTACTCTATTATCTGTACTAACGGCAATTTCAACTTTTGGATCAGTAATATCTAAATCCTTTACTTGAGAAGGGTGTCCACAAATATAAATTTTATCAAAATAAGGTGCTACCAATTCTATTAACGCCACGTAATCCCATTGTTCTCCATTATTGTGACTTTTTGCCGCGCCCTTACTTCTCGGAAAAATACAACAGGCGTTTTCATCTTTTGTTTTATAAAATTTATCAATGTGATAAATATTAGTATGATTTTGCAATAACCAGTTTCGATGAACAAACCAATAATAAAAATCATCTCCAATATTCCAAAACGGCAATCCCGAAACTTGTGCCTCGTTTTCAAATTTTTTAATTTCTTCTTGAACATCTTTTGGCGGAACAGTGCTATTAGCTCTAGGGCTTACTTCAGGGAAAAAATCTCTTAATGGTTTAAACTCATGAATAATCGAATTTCCATTTTCATCAATCATAAATGGCTTGTGTAGTTCCATCCCACAATATGTAATTTTAACACCATGCTTATGCAAATACATTAAAAATGGCAAAGTGTGTGCTGTAAAATGTCCAAACTCACCTTTAAAAGGCCCATAATAACAAACTCCCTTTTCAATGCTTTGTTTTAAACGGATATCTGCATTTTTAAATGCTAACCATACTTTAAGCTTATACTTAAACAATGTAAATCCTGTTAATCCTGCTTGTTTAATATAGGCGTTGTTATCAGAAAAATCTTGATTAAACTCGTAATTATCTACTTTACTGTAAGGTTGCTTGTTCATTCTACTTTTAAGCTGCAATTAATTTTGTAAAAGTCTCATAATTAATTTCGGCATTAAAATGTGTGTCCCAAAAATTAAAAACCATATCGCGATAATTTTTGTCATTTGCTTCATTTAATAAAAAACATTCAATTGATTGAGCAACTTCTTTTGCGTCAAAATTTTTATCAATAATCATCTTTTTGTCGTAGCACACTATTTCAGGAGATCCGCAAACATTAGTAGCCATAGCTGGTATTCCAAAGCTAATAGCTTCCATAATAGTAACTGGTATTCCTTCAGAAAGACTTAGGTTTAAAAAAAGGTCAACATGATTATTTTTATAATACTCTAGTATATTTTGATTAGGAGTATAACCATGAAATACAGATTTAATATGGGGAGGCAAATTATCTATTTTGTGTTTTAAGGCTTTAATTTCCGAATCCATTCCACCAAAATGCACCCAAGTTATATTGCATTTTGTATGTCCAAGAATTTCAAAAAAAGCCTCTATTCTTTTTTGGGAGTTCATAGAAGAGCAAGACGCAATAACATAATCTGAATTTGTTTCTTTAACTGGATTATGAGCTATATAATTAACGCCTAAATAACTTACGTCAATTTTATTTTCATAGTTGGGAAACAATTTTGCTAAATGTTTTTGACCATCCTTAGAAATAGGAAAAACTTTATCAAGATATTGCAGCTTGTATCCAGAAAAAGTATGATCACACAAATCATCATATAAATCTCCCATGTGTGCTCTTGAATACGCTTTCAAAAGGGAATTGCTTTTTTTAAGTATAGAAATAATAAAACTCCAGTGAAGAAACCAATATGAATAAACAATCAAGTTAGAACTATCGATATTTTTTTCTTTAATAAACCTCTCAATAGCCTCAGCATATAACAGCGCATTATACGAAAGCAACATTTTTTTCTTGAAATTTTTAAAATCATTCGAATTATTTTTAAAGTTCAAATAAATATTTAGGGTGAGCCAAAATGATTTTAGAAAAAATTTTAGACGAGCATTTTTAATTGTTTTATGAATATTTACAATTTCAACATTTAATGGGACTGTTCTCACTTTACCAGTAATGTTTATAGGAAAAATGATAATTTTTTTGAAATATTTAGATAAATAAAGCATTTCTGTTTCAAGATACACTTCATTCGTATTGTATGGAAACGAATCAGTAAACAAAAAAAGTATTTTGTTATTATTATTCATCATACTTCTTGTTATGAAACCAAAACCTTAAAAACATAACTTAACCGTAAAAACAACTTTTCTACACTTCCCTTATATAAGCCATGAGTGGTCATATAATCGGCCATACTGCAAAAATTAATAAATCTGGTGCTCTCTTTCAAAAAATGCTGTTTCAATTTATCATCAATACCTTTACGGTTAGCAATTTTTAAATACAGATTAGCATGAAATATATGATAGGCCTGAGGAGATAGCGATTTTTTATATTTATTGATAAATTTTATATTAGATTCAAAATGCTCATTTCTTTGATCCCCTTTTTTCCAATGCACAACACAAGTTAAATCTGTTGAAGGAAAAAAACTATAGGCCTTTGCAAATCGGATGCTATAGTCTAAATCCTGATTCCTAAATAATGTATCGTCCCATAAAATAGCTTTTGCACATTCTGCTTTATAAAAATGAGTAGATGTTTGTGCAATACCCCCAAGCAATAAATAATTTGCCATGGACTCTCCTTTGTTAAATGGTCTGCTATAACAATTACTTTTAGTTGTTCCATCGTCTAACATAAAGCTGCCAAAAACACCATCTATATTATTTTCCTTTATACATTTTATTTTTTTACTTAAATGTTCAGGAAACCATTCGTCATCAGAATCTAACATGGCAATATACTTGCCCTTTGCATTTAAAACGCCTAAATTTCTACATACATTACCGTTTCCTTTAATTGGTAATCTATAATATGAAATTCTTTGGTCTAAAAAATCTGTGATAATTTTTTTGATATCAATTGTTGAGCAATCATCTACAACAATAATTTCAATATTCTGTTCTGTTTGATTCAATACACTTGTAATAGCACGTTTTAATTCAAACTCTCTATTATATACTGGTATGACAACGCTTACAGAAATCATTTATGCATAACCCTTATTAATTTTTAATCCAATTTTTTGTAATGCATCTTTGGTTATCTCTTCGGCAGTTTCAATATAATTACACTTCTCATTTTTCTTATTAGATTGAATAAGTTCGATAATTTCATCTGGATGAATTGAATAAAAAAATACGTTAGACTTAAAAAACTCTTCGTATAATTTACCACCAAATGTGTGAGAAATAATTGTAGGAATATTAAACTCATTTGCCTCAAAACAAGTTGAAGACCATAAAGCAATATGATGTGTCACTTTTTTTAAAAGAAAGTAAAGTGGTAATTCTGTTGAATATTTTATTTCAACTTTCGCCTTACTATTACCTATTACCCTTAATATTTCTTCTTCTGTAAGCTTTTGGAAAGGATGCACTCGTATTAACCAAATCCAGTTAGAAGGCGAACACTGAATAGTTTCAACAATGTGTTCGGGTATGATACCTTCGCCAGTAATTGGCTGCGTTGAATATAAAATAACTCGCTCACATTTTTTAAAAGAATCAATGAAACGATTTTCTTCATCGTTATTACATTTATAAAAATCTGTAAACTTCCATTTAGCTAGCCACAAATTACCACCAACAATGGCTTGATGTGTCATTTTATTATTCTGCCATTTTTCAATATTAACTTTTGATTCTTCCCCCCAATTCCAAAAGTAATCAGGTAATAACTGATAACCACATACAGGAATTTTAGAAAAATGTGTATACATAGGATGATATATACCTTGTTTCCCATGCTGTACATCAATTGTTTTAATTCCCAACTCCTTAGCTGCTAAAACTAATCCAAATGAGTCATACTCGTAATAGCATTTCAAAAAAATAAATTTTGGCTTTAAACGTTTTAAAATTAAAGTAAAAATTTCTTTATATTTTAAAATTTCATAAAAGGCATGACTCACTCGTTTATTTACAAAATCAATTCCCGTTAAATCGCTATATTCTTTTGTTATTTCAGATAAATCTAGTGACTTATTATTTTTATTGGCATGTAAATAATAATCTTCAAAGTTCTTGATATCAATAAAAGTGGTTTTAATAACTCTTTTATCTTTAGGTAAATCTTTAGGTAAAATTAATTCAAGTTTCTTTACTTTATAATTGGCATTTAATAATTCATAAAAAGGGTCAACGAATTTATCATACCAACTATTATCTATTTGGTCAGAGTGTGTGGCGTTTTTTGAATAAAGAAGAACGTCAATAGATTCTTCTTTTAGACAATTATTTATGTAACTAATAAATTTTTTATAGTGTATAGTCTTATAGTAAATGAATCTTAAAAAGTTTTTGATGAAATTATCTTTTACTTTATTTTCGACACGCTTTGCATAATAAGCCTCTGTATTTCTAAAAATATTAATGGTTTGATGTCTGTACAACGGCCATAATTCAATTCCATTACTTTGAAATTGATTAACATCCGTTTTTTGTTCGGTATTGTAAAGTATATTCGTATAATCCTGAAGATCCATTAAGACATTTTCTTAAAAGAGTCGTGAACTTTATCAAAATTAATCAAATCGATATTGATAGTGGGTAAGTTAAATCCTAATTTAGAAATTTTTTGACTATTAGTGGCTGAAAATACATATGGTTTATATAAAGGCATTTCGCTCATTGGATAAAAAAATGGTCGTACATCAATTTGGTTTTTCTTTAACTCTTCAAACAAGCGATCTCTTCCTCCATTTGGCAACCAAGCTGAAACTAACCATGTTACTTTTTCTCTATCCGAAACATTTTCTTGCCAGCGAATTAACGAAAACTCATTTAAAACACTCCTATACTTTTGTTCAACGGCATTTCTTTGGTTAATTAATTCTCCAATCCTTTCCAACTGAGCACAACCCAATGCCGCTTGAAGGTTTGTCATTCTATAATTATAACCAACTATATCATGCCAGTATTTTTTTTGCTTATTCATTCCATGATCTCGTAACACTCGCATCATATCATTAATAGATTCAGAATTAGTAACACACATGCCGCCTTCTCCAGTGGTTAAGATTTTATTACCAAAAAAGGAATAACAAGATACATCTCCGAAAGAACCAACTACTTTACCCTTATATTTTGCGCCATGCGCCTCCGCGCAATCCTCAATAACTTTTAAATTGTATTTTTTTGCAATAGCCATAATACTATCCATGTCACAAGGCTGCCCGTATACATGAACCGGGATAATAGCTTTTGTTTTTGGCGTAATAGCTTTTTCAATTTCAATTGGATCAATGCACCAAGTAATAGGATCAATATCAACAATAACAGGCTTTGCATTTGCATGTAACACAGCATTTGCAGTAGCTGCGAAGGTGAAATCCGGAACTATCACTTCATCGCCCGGTTCTATACCAACAGCTAATAATGCTAAATGAATTGCCACTGTACCATTTGAAGTAGCTACTCCATATTTACAATCACAAAATTTAGCAAAGCCATTTTCAAACTCATCAATGTATTTACCTGCACTTGATATCCAAGTTGACAAAACAGCATCCGTTACATATTTTAACTCATTACCACCCAAATCTGGTTGAGCTACTGGCGTTATATTCAATCGGTGCTCGTAACGAAAATAATCTACTGGCTCATGATTATTGTTTACAATAGGGATAATACGTACTTTTTTATTGGTACGTTTCAAAAGGCTTTCCATATTTTCGCCTTCATTGGCAAAAATATAATCCCCTAAGTTTTCTTTAACTAAATTTTCTTCTAATGACTTACCTGCTAATAATAATCTACGGAAATCACCATCGGTAACAACACCACATAGTTTTTTATCATCATCAACAATAAATGCAACCCCTGCAGGCTCATTATTAATTGTTTCAAGCACATGACGTAAGCTTGAATTTACATTACAAATAGACTTAAGCATAAATTAAATTATTAATAAGGTTGTAGGTTTCTTTTACTTTATCCAATCCCGTATAAACTTCTAGGGTAAATATTTTGTTTTTCAAATTCACTTTACGGAGAACTTCATATACATCCGAAGTTTCTAGTATTTCTTTATTCGAATCAGATAGTCCATCATTATCACTCAAATGAATGTAATCAGTATTATTCAAAAAGTAATCGGCTTCTTTCTCAAAATTTAATCCCAGCGACTTGCAACTAACTTTTAAATGAGCCAGATCTATTAAAATTTGAACGCCAGATACAGATTCAACAAACTCTTCTGCATCCTTTTGAGAACAAATAAAAAATGGATTTGTGTTTCCGAAATTTTTAAAATTTTGTGAAGACACCACATTGTTTTCGATATACAATTTAATATTGAGTTTGTCTGCAATTAACTTCAATTGTTTCACTGCTTCAAAAAACTGAGTTTTAGCATTATCTGCATCAAATAATTGTTTACTAGAGACACTCTGTCCAATTTCATTTAATGGGATATCAATTAAAAAACCAGCGTGCACAGCAAATTTATCAGCACCAATTCGTGCAGATAACTCAAGAGCTTGCTTTACATGGTTAAAACTTCTTTCATAGATATCTTTATTAAGAGAGGCTAAATTCAATACAAAATTCTCTCGTGGAGGCGGAAAATAATTATGACACAAATAATTTAAGTCATACTTTTTTTTAAAATTTAAAATGTCGTTTTCCATTTCGTCATAGGGACGGGTTCCACCAGAAAATTCAATATTTTGAAAGCCATATTGATACAGTTTCTCTATACTGTCTTTAATGAGTGATGCTTTAACACAAGAAGAGGAAATATAAATCATTTTATTTTTCTAGAAGGATTGCCAACGTAAATGCCTGGTTCAACTATATCTTTAACTACAACTGCACCCGCGCCTATTATTACATGGTCGCAAATTTTTATTTTATCTTTTATGATAGCACCAGCTCCTATGAAACAATTGTTTCCTATAGTTACTCTACCGCATAATGCAGCTGATACCGAAATGTGATTGTGATTTCCTATCACACATTCATGCTCTATAATGCAAGCTGTATTCAAAATATTATTATCGCCAATTTTAACATCAGCATTTATAAATGCATTTGCAAATATTAAATTGGAATTTCCAATAACAGCACTATTTTCTATATAGGCTCTAGGATGTTCTATTACCTCCTTAAGAATATATTTTGAAAATTGCTGAAATAATTCTTCTCTCGTTGTATTATCTCCAACTGCTAAACATATAGTTTCATGACTTGGCACTACTTTTATTGTTCCACAAACTGGTATCGACAATATAGTTTCCAGACTATCCGCTTTCCACGAATTATCATAAATACCTTTGATAGCAAATCCATTGTTGTGCAATAATGCAACAACCGACCTTGCGTGTCCACCAGAGCCTATAAGAACAACTGATTTATTCATGAATAATTTCGTTGACTTTGAAATTGCTTTTAGCGTGTTTACCAATCAACTCTTTGTATCTTAATGGAGAAATACCAACTCCACCCGTTCGTTTTCCGATCATATTTTCTTCTGTAAAAACTTCACCTTCTTTAATTTCTTTTGATGCCACTAAACATTTTTGAAGTGATTTTCTAGTTCCTAATTCAGATGTGGTAGGCAATTTCTCAAATCCTCCAAAGTATTTTTCAATTTGGCGTACCTGAATTACAAAATCTTTTAATTCTTGAGGAGATAAAGACGCTAAATGATCGGGGCCTTCCATACTTTTATCAATCGTAAAATGCTTCTCTAATACTCTCGCGCCAAAAGGTATTGCATAAGGGGCTGCACCAATACCAACCGTATGATCTGAGTATCCTACCAAGACATTATATCTATTTTTAAATGTGGTAATCACATTCAAATTAGCTTCTGTATCGGCTATTGGGTAATTAGCCGTGCATTGTAGTAAAACAATATTCGTATTAAACTCAGCCATTTGTTCTAAAGCGGCATCCACTTCATTAATATAACACATACCAGTAGAAAAGAAAATAGGTTTTCCTGTTTGTGCTACCTTTTTAAGAAATGGTAAGTTGGTGGCATCTGTTGATGCTATTTTATAAGCTTCTACACCGAGTTCTTCTAATTCAATTAAACTTTGTTCATCAAAAGGTGTAATTAAAAACAAAATTCCTTTTTTTAAACAATAATCTTTTAAGTCAGCATATTGTTTTCGCGAAAGTTCTAATTTCTTCAACATATCAAATTGGCTTTCAACAGCCGATGTTGTATTTTTTTGATAGGCTGCTTTTTCAACATTAGATAATATTAAACTCTCTGTTCGGAATGCTTGAAATTTAACGGCATCTGCACCTGAGGAAGCCGCAATATCTATTAACTGAAAAGCTAAGTCCATATTGCCCCCGTGATTAACACCTGCCTCGGCAATAATGAAAACAGGAGCATCGTTGGATATTTCCTTACCTGCTACCTTTAAACTTTGTTGAAATTTATATTCTTTCATGAATAAATTTTAATTAGACTGTAAATTTTCAACACCAAGGTTTTCAAATTTTTTAAACTCTTTTGTCGTTTTCTTTCCTAATACTAACTCTTCAAAATATCTTGGAGCTAATCCAGGATCTGTGTTTCGAATGAAACTGACCATATCTCTTGTCACAAATTCGCCTTCTTTTAAATCTCTTGAAGCAACGATGCTTTTCTTTTGAAATTTACGATAACGTAATTCACTTTCCGAAAATGGTTTTATTTCTTTAGAACCAACAGCTACATAGGCTCTTTTAATTCTTTCTACAAATTCTTTAAACTCTTGTGGTTCAAGGGCTGCTTGATAATCAATTCCTTTTTCTGCTCTACTTATAGTAATATGTTTTTCAATAACGCAAGCGCCTAAACCAACAGCAATTAAATCAACCACTTTCGCAAAAGGATCTTCTCCTTCGGTGTGATCGTGATAACCAACTGGCATATCAAATACATCGCGCAATAATTCTACTCTTAAAATATTTAAGTCTTCGGTCTTAGTTGGAAAATTTTGAACACCATGCATCAAAATAATTTGATTAGCCCCATTCTCTTTTGCCATTCTCACTCCTGCTGCAATTTCATCAATGGTAGAGGCTCCCGTTCCTAAAGTAAAAGGAATTCCTGATTTTGCTACCGCAATTACCACCTCTGGATTACTTAAATCTGCGGAGTTTAATTTAATACCATCTGCTTTTAATTCGGTAGCAAATTTCACACTTGGCACATCATACGCACAAACAAATACATGAATACCTTTTGAACGTGCATGGTTAAATATCTTTGTCCAATTATCTTTAGAGAATTCAATACGTTTTAAAATTTCAAAAACCTCATGATGAGGCGTTACCGTTTCTTCACTAATAAAAAACTGCAATTGAACAGCATCGGCTCCTGCATTCACTGCGGAATCTACCAACTTAATAGCTTTATCAAAATCGCCATCATGTGCACAAGCCATTTCAGCAATAACATAAGGCTGATGTTTATTGGCAATAATCTTATCTTTAATTTTTATCATGATTTTTATTTGTCAGGTTTAACTTCTTTATTAAATAATATGAAATGTCTATCGATTTTTTTTCTATGAATGTATATGTCAAATAACTAACAATCATTAGTAGTGGTAACGCTATAAAAAAGCCTACAATGCTATTTATATTTAAAAAATGAACCGTTTGAAAAACTGCCATGTGAAGTAAATACACCGAAAAACCCCAAACACCCATATTTCTCATAAACATATTATCTAACAACATATTCATGGTATTTCCTATATAGACAGAGAGAGTGAAAAATGAAAATATAATGGCATACAAAATACTGATGTAACGCAATTTATAAAAGGGTTCATGAAAATTCATAAAATTTTCACTTACCATTATAATGGTTGCAAACATTAGTAAAACGAATAAACTAGTAGAAACCCATTGTATTGTTTTTTTATATTTATTTAAAAATTCAGAATTATACTTGAGCAAATAAGATGCGCTAATACCAGCCATAAACATGTCTAGGTACATTCCATTCTTCATTGAATTTGGGCTAAAGTAAGTAATAAGATTTGTGTTTATTGGCCAATGCAAAAATTTACATATATACAACCCGAAATGTAAAAATGCTAATATCCAAAAAAACAATAAAGCTTTCCCCCGAAACTTAATTAATAAATATACAATTAAAGGAACAACAAGATAGAACTGCATTTCTACTACTACAGACCAAAACACACCATCACCTTGATATAAAATCAAATGTTTCAGTAAACCGATGCTTCCGCCTTTAATGTGAAGATATGTAGGGTTAACTACTTGAAAATAATTTTGTAAGGCAAAAACAATTAAAAGAACTATATAATATAAAGGCAGAATTCTAAAAAGTCGTTTTATATAAAAACGTTTAACAGAGATACTATTTACACCTTCATTAAACAACCCATTACCTAACAAAAAAGCAGACAAAACAAAAAACAAATATACTCCTATATGTCCCAAACCTTGAAAATTCAAAGTAGGATGAAGTTGAAAACCTCTTCCTGAGCTATGCGAAAAAAAGACAAGCAAAACGGCAATGCCTCTTAATCCATCTAAATACGAAATTCTTTGTTTTTCGAACATGTTTATAACCAGCCGTTATTTTTCATCACAGCTGTCAATTGTTCTAACTGTTCTCCCTTAATTTCAATCATCGGAGCTCTTTCATAAGGTTGCATTAATCCTTTTAAAGCAATAGCTGCTTTTAAACTCGGATGCCATCCAAAAGGAACTACTTTTTGAAAGTATGGTAACTCTATTTCGTTAACTATTTTTTCTGCTTTGGCTTTATCTCCAGTAGTAATAGCATTATAAAAATCGTTTTCTAAAGAAGGAATAAAATTACCAATGCCCCCTAAAAATGCATAAGCTCCTAAATCATAATCGCGTAATAAGTAACGGCTCATCCCTCCTCCGGCTCCAATAATAACAGCCTTATCTTTAAACGTTTTTAAAATTTGATTACTGTATTCTGCATCCAAAGCTTCTTCTTTAAAACCTGCAATGGTTGGTAAAGCTAATAATTGCTCCAATAATGGAATAGAGTATTGAACTGTACCAGCACCAAAACCATTACGCATAGGCATTTCGTGTAACAAAATAGGAGTAGATACTTCTTTTGTAATAGCATGGAAGTAATCGTAAATATTTTGTTCACCATAATAACGCTCAGGATAATACGCTAAAAAGAAATCAGCCCCTATTTTTTCGGCGTGTTTACCAAACTCAATAGTTCTTTTTACTGAACCTACTGTTGGATTAGCAACAATGGTCACAGCTTTACCAGCGGCAGCCTTAACAACTGTTTCATTTAATTTAAAAACTTCTTCATCCGTTAATAAATTAAAACGACTTGTTCCAACCGTAGTCATGACATTTTTAATACCATTAGCAACTAAAAACTCTACATAGCTATGCATCGTTTTATAATCTACCTCACCATCTTTGGTGAATGGGGTTGGCAAAGGAATAACAGTGCCTTTTACTTCTTTACAATTTTTATTCATCGTTTTATTGTTTAGTATATTTTTTTGCTAAAATTTCTGCTACTTCAAATTGCCAAGGATAATCAATATCATAAGAGCTGATGGCATCCATTTTATAGGTTAACATTTGATCTTTAAAAAAAGTTCCATTTTCTATAAAGGCCTTAATAGTTGCCATATACATCGCGCCATTTGGGTGATACCGTTTTTCGATATTCTGGCTCCTAGTAACATTGTAACCATCTTCAAATGTCATTTGCATAGTAACATCATCCCAAGGACTTAAAGCTAATTGAATAGGAAAATCATATTCTGTTACACCTATTAAAAACGGAATTTTATGTTTATGAACCGTAAATACATCAAAAGCCTCCTTTAATTGAGCGGCAGTTCGAAAAGGGCATGTAGGATGCAATGAAGTAATGGTCTCAAAATGATTAACGGCGTTAGTTCGTTCAATGAATTCTTTCACTACTTGAACATTAGTGGCAGTATCTCCCGCCAAATAATCTGGACGGATATCAATATCTGCCCCTTCACTTTTCCCTAAAGAAATAATTTCATCATCATCCGATGACAATACAATTTTATCAAAAATACCGCTTGCTATAGCGGCCCTTATGGTGTATGATAATAAAGGGATACCATTAAGAGGGAGTACATTTTTGCGAGGAACCCTTTTGGAGCCACCACGAGCTGGAATTATACACACATTTTGCATTACGAGAATTTATTTTTAAGTTTTTGAAAAAAGCTCGGCTGTTTTGGATTGGTTTTCGGAATAGTTGACGGAACAGGCTCTGTTTGACCTCTCATAACCCATCTTTCTCCTTCAGACACTTTACCAGTTTGGTGGAAAACATCCGTATCAAAAATAATTAACGAACCAGCTTTTCCGTCAACAGAAACAGCATCTTCTGGTCCGTAAGGCAACATTCTCGAAAATTCTCTGTTCTCGTAAGAAATTTTATCGGAGTTCTTCTCTCTTATATTTTTTGTTTCAAGATGACTGCCCGGCACACATTTAAAGGCACCATTACTTTCATCAGTATCTGTTAAATACAGAAAGAATTTAAGCGTTCTTTGTACATCAAAATGAAGGTCATAAGCATGATGAGAGTTACCTACAACATCCTTTACTACAAATATTTTTTGATTCGAATGAAATCCAACACCTAAATATGCTTCGGTAATAGATTGCATAATTGGTTTAGAAAAAAAATCAAATGTTTCAGGATATTCTTTTTTCATTCCTTCTTTTTTTGACAATAGTGCTGCAACACCAAGAGAATAAGGGCGATTTTCAAACCAATCGCTATTTACATGAGTACCAGATAAAATAGATTGGTATTCGTACTTCAATTTTTCTAGTTCATTAAAATTACTAAAATTTGCCAGAACAACAACCCCATCACTTTTAATAAAATCAACGATTTCTTTTTCAGATGGGTTTTTATTACAATCTAACATTTTCATTATTTTATCTATTTTTTTTAATTTAAAACAGCCAAATTTTTCATCAAAATAAAATTTCTTTTGAACCTCTGAATTATCCCACTTTATAGAACTATCAAAATTATCAGGCAAGTCTATTTCAAAGTCCTTTAATTTTTCTTGTACAAGTTCTTGCAATTTATTATTTAAATGAACATGATCACTCATGTACTCTTCTTTTATAGTTTCATGCCTATCATCGAAGTAGATAGCATTGTTGACATCTAAAAAATTAATTTTCTCTAAGTCACAAACTATTTGCAGTTTTTTGTTGTATTCATCAACAATGGTATTTTGTAATGCCCTGTTTGAAGGAATAATATTTAATACAAATATTTTACCGCTAAATTTTTGTTTTATTAAGGATATATATTCATGATATCTTAAAATAGATTTTTCAATATTAGAAATATAATTTTTTGTATTTACTAGATCAACATTATCCCATGGATACCAACCTGCGTTTAAATAAAATCTAGTATCTGGTTCCCCTATAAATAAAATCAAAACATCATTCTCATTAACATGTGTAATTAGGTTTAAAGATGCTTTTTTTATTTTACTGAAATTTTCATCAGAGGTAAAATTTATTTCTTTTCCTTGACCAAGAAATAATGGAATAAAATTATCATTAAAAGCAAAAGAACGTGTATGACTATCTCCAATTACGTATATCATTGCTACTTTTTTAAGTATGTTATTTCAGGTGCAACAATTGAATTCGGCCTGTATCTGTTTTTCATACCTCGGTAAGTGTGAAAATCGGTCACAAAAAAACAAGCTGCTCTATCTATTTTGTGATATATTTTATCACGTTTGTTTCTTAACGAAAATGATACAAAATATTTTCCTGGCTTTAAAATCTTACCTGGTATTCCAACTTGTAATTTTATTTCACCTAATTCATAACTACTTAAGTTATCTATTTCATTTTCATCGCTGGAGGTAACTAAAATTGTATTACCAGTTTCATCCTCGATTACAATTCCCAAAAAAGTTTCAGGATCAAATATTTTTGCGGTGATTGAAAATAGTAACTCCATTTTATCAACAACAAAATCAAAAGTTGCCTCATTTAGATTGGTTAAAAATTCTATTGAATTAACCATCAATTGAGCTTCAATGGATTTAAATTCTACTACTTTTTTATTTTCTAGAGCACCCGCATTTTGCGATAAATACTTTGAAATACCTTCACTCACATCGCCATCAAATGCAATTTGACCTTGTGACATAGTAACCACTCTAGTACATAAATTTCTAATTGCACTCATGTTATGGCTAACAAATAAAACGGTTCTTCCCTGGCCGCTTACGTCCTTCATTTTCCCTAAACATTTTTTTTGAAACTCTGCATCACCTACTGCTAATACTTCATCTACAATTAAAATCTCAGGTTCTAAATGTGCGGCTACCGCAAAGGCCAAGCGTACATACATTCCACTACTGTAACGTTTTACAGGAGTGTCAATATAACGCTCTACTCCACTAAACTCAACAATTTCATCAAATTTTGATTTGATTTCTTGTTTGCTCATTCCTAAAATGGCACCATTCAAATAAATATTTTCTCTACCACTTAAATCGGGATGAAAACCTGTGCCCACTTCTAATAAGGAAGCTATACGTCCTTTTACTTTGATATCTCCAGTGGTTGGACCCGTAACACGTGATAATACTTTTAACAAGGTGGATTTACCAGCTCCATTTCTTCCTATAATTCCTAAAACTTCTCCTTTTTTTACTTCGAAGTTTATATCTTTAATAGCCCATACTAAATTACTTTCCCCTTTCTTAGTTCTATCATTTACTTCTCCTATTTTCAAATAAGGATCTTCTTTACCTCTTACTTTTGCCCACCAGCGATTTAAATCGTGTGAAATAGTTCCTGTACCAACTTTCCCAAGATGATATTGTTTTCCAACATTTTCTATTTTAATTACTACTTCGCTCATACCTATACTGTATCCATAAAGGATTTTTCTACCTTGTTAAACACAATCACAGAAATTGACACTAGAACTATCATAAATCCAAAGCCATATAACAATGCATTTATTTCCAAAGAACCGCTACCCAAAAATATAAACTTAAACGACTCAATAATAGAGGTTAAAGGATTTAATAGCATGAGATTTCTCACTTTTTCGGACATAGTTGAAATGGGTAACACCACCGAACTTGCATACATCATTAGTTGAACTCCAAAACCTACTAAAAAAGTTAAGTCTCTATACTTAGTAGTTAAGGATGATATTAAAATACCGAAACCCAAACCCAAACCTGCCATCATTAAAATTAATACTGGAATTAGCCACATATACTGCCATTGGGGATGAATAGCTTGATTTCCATTTCCGATAAAATAAATCCAAATTCCAATAAAAATTAAAAGTTGAACTCCTAGCTTTATTAAGTTGGACACTAAAACAGATAATGGGATAATTAAACGTGGAAAATACACTTTACCAAATACTCCGGAATTTGCAATAAATGTATTAGCGGTTTTGGTTAAGCAATCTGAAAAATAAGTCCATAGCGTTATGCCAGCCATGTAAAATAAAATTGGTGGATTTCCATCAGTACTAATTTTAGCTAAGCCTCCAAAAATAAAAGTAAACGTTAATGATGTAAATACAGGTTGAATAAATAACCAAAGCGGACCTAAAATAGTTTGTTTATAGGCTGCCACAAAATCTCTACGTACCAATAACAGCAATAGGTCACGATATCTCCAAATAGCTTTTAAATCTAATTGATGCCATTTGGTTTGTGGCTTAATAATTAAATCCCAATGTTCTTTAGCTTGCATTTTATATAATTAATCAGTTCAGTTTATTTACGGCTTCGCCACCTTAGTCACAGGTGACTTAGTGAGTTGTTTTTTATAATAAGCTATCAAGAATTAATAGCTTATGGTATTATTTTCTCCATAATAAAAGCGGACTAATTTCGGTATCAGTAATTTCTGATAATTTAAAATCAGTTTCTTTATAATGAATGTAATGTATACTTTTATGTATTTTCTTTTCGGCTTTAGCAATTAATTCTTTTAAAAAAGTCTCGTTAATATCTCCTACCAAAACCAAATCAATCACTTCTGAATCTTTTCCTTTTGATAGATTTCCCACTAAGTAAACCTCTTTTAGATCCCCCATTCGCTGTAAGACGTAATCAATGACATGATCCAAGCCCACTAATTTTAAAACAATACTATTGATATCTTTAAATAAAGGATGATTTGTATTTACCTTAAACACCTTTTTATTTGCTTGGCTATGAGAGGCTAAAAAACCTGCTTTTTCAAAGCGATTTAATTCGATACGAATAGAATTAGTAGATTCTCCGAATTCTTCTTCCAAGCTTCGTAAATAAGCCGTGGTATTACTGTTTAAAAAAAATTTAAGCAATAATTTAATTCGGGTTTTAGAGGATATAAGTGTCTCTATCATTATTGAGTAACAAAATTACTCAATAATACGAAAAAAGCAAGGTAATTAAATAAAAAGCTAGCATTAACTCTTTACAAAAAAAATCCAATTTTAATGATTTAGGCAATGTTATTTTTATACCAATCAATGGTCAATATCATGCCATCCTTTAAATTAACTAAAGGCTCATAGCCTAAAAGATTTTTAGCTTTACTGATATTGGCCAAACTGTTTTTAATATCTCCCTTTCTTTCTGGCTTATAATCAGGGCTCACGGTACTATTCAAATTTGTTTTTATTAAATCGAATAACTGGTTTAAACTTGTAGAAGATCCATAAGCCACGTTATAAGTTTGGTTAACAGCCTCAGGATTATTTGAAGAAAAAGCTAAAACATTAGCATATACCACATTATTGATAAAGGTAAAATCTCTACTGGTAGTTCCATCGCCAAAAATAGACGGCGTATTCCCTTTTAATAAATTAGATATAAAAATAGGAATAACTGCGGCATATGCGCCGTTAGGGTTTTGTTTTGGACCAAAAACATTAAAATAACGTAAGCCAATAATCTGCATATCGTATGATCTACCAAAAACATCGGCATACAACTCATCTGTTTTTTTTGAAACAGCATAAGGAGACAATAAATTCCCAGTAATTTGCTCTTGTTTTTCCGTGCTTTTATCATCTCCGTAAACAGACGATGAAGAGGCATAAACAACCCGTTTTACATGTTGATTTTTAGCTGCAAATAAAACATTTACAAAACCAGACACATTAGCTTGATTTGTAGACATAGGATCTTGCATACTGCGAGATACAGAGCCTAGAGCCGCATTATGAAATATTCCATCAATATTTTCACAAGCTTTAAAACAAGTATCATAATCTGTAATATCTCCTAAGATAAATGTAAACGCAGTGTTAGATTCGTGTTCGGATAAATTAGATTTAAAACCAGTTGACAAATTATCTAAAACTCGAACTTCCTTAGCGCCATTATTTAAAAGATAGGCAGTGAGGTGAGAGCCAATAAAACCAGCGCCGCCAGTTACTAAAAAGCGTTTATCTTGTATAGATGATATAGATGGAATAGATGATTGCACAATGAAACTATTTATGAATGATTTTTATAATATATTTTGGTAATTTAACTTTAATAGTTTGATTTAAACTTTCTAGTGCTATTTGAACATACTCTGTATTTTGAATTTGAACAATAGTGCCTTTTAATCCTTTTAAATGACCTTGAGTGATTTCAATGTCATCTAATAATTTAAAATCTCCTGCTTCATTGGTAACATCATATCCGCTCTCCTCAATAGATTTCAAAACTGCTATTTCAGTATCTTTTATCTTTGCCTCAATGCCACTAAATTTAATAAACGAAAAAATACCAGGGCATTTTAAAACTAATTCTTTTTGATCCTCTAGCACATTAACAAATACATAACCACTCAACATAGGAAACTCTACTATTTTTTTTCTATCGCTCCATTGTTGCATTTTTTTTACGAATGGTGTATAAGCTACAATTCCCTGTTCGGTTAGTTTTTGAACAACTTTTTTTTCGTGTTTAACATTTACATAAACAGCATACCAACAGAACATACTAACAATTTATTACTACAATTTATTTCTTAGCGTAACCATATCCATAACCATATCCGTAGCCATATCCGTAGCCATATCTTGAATAATAATATCTGCTTCGTTTACGTTTTACGCCATTTAACACTAAATACATATTCTTAATAGCGTTATCTTCAACCAATTTGTGAAACAGGTTTAATACTTGCTTATTAGCTAATTTAGTGTTTAATACCATTAAATTAATATCTGAATACTGCATTAAATATGCGGCATCTGCCAACATACCAATAGGAGGAGTATCGATTAGTACAAAATCAAAATTAAATTTAGCATACTCTATTAATTCTTTTAACTTTTCCGACAATACTAAATCTGAAGGGTTAGGTGGGATAGGGCCTGAAAGAATAGTATATAAATTTTTAATCACCGTAGGTTTCACAATTTCATCTAGGGTATTAGCGCCAACCATAAATGTGCTAATACCAATATCCGCATTCATTTCTAAAGCTTTTTGAATACGCGGTTTATGCAAGTCTAATTCTAGCATCACTACTTTTTTTCCACTCTTAGCTAAAATAGCTGCCAAATTGATAGTACTAAAGGTTTTCCCTTCTCCTGGGGAATTGGAAGTTAATAGTATAGTTTTTTTTGGAGAATTAAGTATCACATATTGCAGATTTGTTCTTAAGGCCCTAAATGCCTCCGAAATATAAGAGGAAGGGCTTTCCTCTACAACAAACCCAACATTTGAAACACCTTTTTGAAATGGCAAATCTCCAATAATTGGTAAAAATGTTTTTTCTTTTAGTTCTTCAACCGTTTGGATGGTGGTAAAAAACAAGATTCTTAATCCAATGATTAAAGCCGATAAAATAACACCTGCCATTATAAAAACAGATTGAATTTTGTTTTTGTCTGGCTTAATAACACCTAAATTTCTTGGACTGTCTATTACTTTCATTTCTGGAACAATCGAAGCCTTACCAATTTTAATATTTGCTTTTCGTTGTAATAAGAAATTATATAAAGCTTCGTTTACTGATACTTTTCGTTGTATATTTAAAATATCTCTTTGTTGAGGTGGAATATCTTTAATTTGAACAATGAATTTTTGAATTTCACCCTGAATGTTTTCCATAATTTTATACGTCGCACTTCTTGTATTATTGAGATAGACTAACATATTTTGTTTCAATTTTTTAATTGCTTCTCTAATTTCTATAACATGAGGGTTTATTTCTTTGGAGAAACCTAATTGGTCATTCAATCTCAATTGTAAACTGTATAATTCGCTCACTGAGCTCTTCATAAATTGATCATCGTCAACCAAAAATACATTCGGGGGTAAAAAATTAGGATCTTTGTCTTCAATAATATATTTTTCTAAATCATTAATCGCATCAAGTTTTAAATTTAACTCAGTTTTCGCACCTTCATATTTGGCCATTTTTTTAAAAAAGTCGTCTTTTTCCCATTCTAAATCTAAAATATGATTATTTCTTTTATAATTCTGCATGGTATCCTCCACATCATTTAATGCAGCACTTACCTCAATTAATTGTTTATCAATATAACTAATGGTTCGCTCATTCAACTCAAATCGTGCATTTAGTGATTTATTTAGGTACAATTTTGAAAGTGTATCTAGTAATAAAACAGCTCTATCAGGCAAGATGTCATCAAACTTCAAAACCAACACGTTGGTGTAATCTGGATTTTCGACCTCTAATGCCCTTTGGAATTTATGAACTAATCTATCAATATCATGAATAACGATTTGATAATCTAATTTACTTAATTCACTTGCCAAATTTCGATTAAATTTCTTCTCTCTATCTACAATAAGATTAAAATCAACATCAATTAAATTTTGTCCAAATTTCCCTATTTTTTTGTACTCAACACCCCTCAGATTATAGGTAATTTGATACTCGTCAAAATTCAAAATCTTAAAGTTCATCACCATTTCATTTAAACTAGAATTAACAGTATTAACCCTAACAATAAATGGCATTCCAATAAATTGCTCAGTTGTTCTAACCCTTCCTACTAAATAATAGGAAACTTCTACCTTATCTTTTAACTTTAAAACTGTTTCCTTCATTAAATCATAAGATTTAACAATTCTGATTTCGTTGGAGTTATCTACAAAAGTTTTATGACCGCCATAAAAACCTTGATCCGATACAAGGTTGTCTTTATAGTAAGTATCGTTAGTTTTTAATAGCTCTACAGAAGCCTGATATACGTTGGTTAGTTTATAGATATAGAAATAACCTATCAAATACGATATAAATACAACAATTAGGGGAATATACCAGTTTTTGGCAACTATTCGCCAAACAATTTTGATATCGTTACTCGTAATTAATGATGTGTTTTTTTTTTGATCCACAAATCGATTTTAGTAGTTGCAAATATACTAATTTGGCATGATTTTTAACAAAGAATTGTGGTTCCAATGTTTTTTTATATATTTACATCGATTATCAATTAGACAATGAATACTAAATTTTTATTAATACTACTTTTTGCAGTTGGTTTTACTACACTTTGTGTTGCATTACCACCACCACCACCATCTGGTAGTTCTCCAGATTGTTGGCCTCCTCCGTGTATTCCGATAGATGGAGGAATATCTTTGCTAATAGCAGCTGGTGCTATATACGGTGGAAGGAAACTCTATAAAAATCAACAAGAAAAAAACGCTTTATAATTCAACCCTTCGCCAATTGGCGGAGGGTTTTTTGTATATGTTTGATAAAATCAGAAACAATAAATTTCAATTTTTCATTTTAAAAGCAGGTATTTTATACGGGCTTTGCTATTTTTTATATGAGTTTATAGTCAAACGAAACACTAGAGGTGACCAGCTTTTTATTAGAGAAATCATTAATCTATGTAAATGGATTTTTGATCTAATGGGTTACAAAACCTTTGCCAGTAAAGAAGTAAACGATTTTCAAGTGTTTGGCATTGATGGCTCAAATGGCGTTTGGATTGGAGGGCCTTGCAATGGCATAACACTTATGTTTTTGTTTGCCATTTTTGTGATTGCTTACCCTGGAAATGTTAAAAATAAACTTTGGTACGTTCCTTTAGGAATACTTATCGTTCATACCATTAATATCGCTCGTATTATTGCTTTAGCTCTTATCGCTAAATACGATTATACATACCTAGATTTTAATCATACCTATACCTTTACTTTTTTAGCATATAGTGCCGTGTTTGGACTTTGGATGATTTGGGTAAATAAACTTTCAGGTACTAAATTAAGTGAAAAATAGCCTAAAATATATACTCTTTATTCTTCTTTTTGCTATTTTGGGATTTAGTAGAGAGTTTTTGTTTGTAAATACAAACAATCAACTTTTTAAGCTCTATTATCATAATGAGGATATTAAAATACCTGCAAGCCTTGATTTTATAACACACCTTGAATATTCTACGCTCTACTATTTAAAATACGTATTCACCATCATTTATTTTTTAGCTTATTTATTGGCTAGCTATTTTGCAGTAAAACTGATTTGTAATGATAAAAAAAATGCCAAATGGATTATTTATATCTATTCAATATTGTTAGTTTTGTCTGGTATTTCGATGGCATATAATTACTTAATTAATAATCAATTAAATGGAGATGAGTATACCTTTAGCCGTTGGTTAATGGGTATTGCACAATCGCCACTAGTTGCTTTTTTTATCATTGCCTCTAGTAAGCTATATAATAAATTTCAAACTGAACAATAAACTACTATATACTATGAAAAAAGACACCGCTATTTTTAAATTAATAAAAGAAGAAAAAGAACGCCAAACTCGCGGCATCGAGTTAATTGCCAGCGAAAACTATGTGAGCGATCAAGTAATGAAAGCCATGGGAAGCGTTTTAACTAATAAATATGCTGAAGGATTACCTTCTAAACGTTATTACGGCGGTTGTGAAGTAGTTGATAAAGTTGAACAATTAGCCATTGATAGAGCTAAAGAACTTTTTGGCGCTGCCTGGGTAAACGTACAACCTCACTCTGGCGCACAAGCAAATGCGGCAGTCATGTTAGCTTGCTTAAAACCTGGTGACACTATTTTAGGCTTTGATTTATCTCATGGCGGGCATTTAACTCATGGTTCTCCCGTTAACTTTTCTGGTAAATTATACCGTGCAACTTTTTATGGTGTTGAAGAAAAAACAGGAAGAGTAAATTATGATACTGTTGAAGCAACTGCTAAAAAAGAAAAACCAAAAATGATTATTTGTGGTGCTTCTGCTTACTCTCGCGATTGGGATTATGCTCGCTTACGTAAAATTGCGGATAGTGTTGGCGCTTTATTATTAGCCGATATTTCTCACCCATCTGGTTTAATTGCCAAAGGAATTTTAAATGATCCATTACCTCACTGTCATATTGTAACAACTACAACTCACAAAACATTACGTGGACCAAGAGGTGGTATGATTATGATGGGTAAAGATTTTGAAAATCCCATGGGAGAAAAAACACCTAAGGGGGAATTAAAAATGATGAGTGCTTGTTTAGATATGGGCGTTTTCCCTGGAACACAAGGCGGACCATTAGAACATGTCATTGCTGCTAAAGCAGTTGCTTATGGCGAATGTTTATCTGATGAATATATGTTGTACTGTGTGCAAGTGATTAAAAATGCGCAAACCATGGCAAATGCATTAGTTACTAAGGGCTACAAAATTATATCAGGAGGTACAGATAATCACTGTATGTTAATTGATTTACGTAGCAAAGGCTTAACTGGTAAAGAAGCTGAAAAAGCCTTAGGCGAAGCTGATATTACAGTTAATAAAAATATGGTGCCTTTTGATGACAAATCTCCATTTGTTACTTCTGGTATTCGTATTGGAACGCCTGCTATTACAAGTCGTGGCTTAAAAGAAAAAGATTGCTTAAAGGTAGTAGACTTTATTGATGGTGCTTTAAAAAATAAAGACAACCCAAAAGAATTAGCTAAATTGAAATCTAAGATTAATACAATGATGAGTAAATATCCTTTGTTTAAGGATTAATTATTGAGTTTTATTGGAACGCGGATGACGCGAATTAAAAAGATTTACCCTGATTAAAAAAAAGAGCAGCTCAAATGAGCTGCTCTTTTTTAATTTTGTCTCTCGTCCTGAAATAGGTTGTCACCTAAACAACTTAAAAAATGGAAAAGCAAACAGAACACAAAAAGAAACGTAGTCAGCGAGATTACAGTTTATCCTT
>Ga0247843_1002166_pt1 | contig 36851 bp, 41 predicted proteins | sample LaCruzMarch2017__FD_192420 | JGI IMG/M metagenome (GOLD analysis project Ga0247843, IMG submission 192420) | Freshwater microbial communities from meromictic Lake La Cruz, Castile-La Mancha, Spain - LaCruzMarch2017_8m | ecosystem: Environmental > Aquatic > Freshwater > Lake | place: Spain... | reverse complement strand
GATCGCGCACCTGAGCACCGAACTGATGAATTCCATGGCGGGTATTCAGATGACCCATATTCCTTACAAAGGGATTTCTCCCGCACTGACGGATATGGTAGGTGGTCGCGTCGAAGCCTTGATCGCGACCCCCGCATCTGTCGGAGGTGCGTTGCGCGGCAACCAGATTCGTCCGATTGCCGTCACCACGTCAACGCCGTCGCCCTTCTATCCCGAGCTGCCCTCCATGGAGAAGGCGATTCCCGGATATTCAGTCGATGTATGGTGGGGTGTGCTTGGTCCTGCCGGCATGCCTCAGGCCATTGTCGATCGCCTCAACAAGGCAATCAATGAAGTCGCGCAATCACCGAAAATGAAGGAAATATTTTCCAAAGAAGCCGCAACGCCATACACGATGACGCCCAAGGAGTTCGGCATTTATATGAATCAAGAACTCGACAAATGGCAAAAAGTCGCCAAGGAAAGGAATATCAAGCTGTCAGACTAAGTCGACACAGATTCTATTTTTTATTGACGAATTTGATTTTGGAGGTGTGTTGATAGGGCGGTGCAAACACGGTGTAATCTCCACCACACTTTTTGGTGATGGCCTCAGCCGCCTCCATCACTTTGGGTAGAAATTCCTTAAAAATTTTACGGTCGAATCTAAATACAGGCATACCAAGCGAAATCGAACAGATCAAGGTTTGTTTCGGTCCGAAAATCGGACAAGCAATGGCTGCCGCCTCGGAGCCACGCTCTGACAAAGAGACAGAGTAATAACTCTGTCGGATGATGTCGAAACGCTCACCTTTCTCTCCCGAAAAGGCGAGTAAGACTTTGCCCGCAGCCCCCTTATCGAGCTCAACTCGCTCGCCTTCTCTGACATGCATGCGAACAGCTCTGGGCTGCACCATCCTATGCAGGCAAATACGATCGTTTCCCTCTCGAATATAGATCGCAACAGTTTCCTTGGTATCGCGCACAAGCGTTCTCAACACGGGTGCCGCGTAGTCCCAAATCCGGAATGTTTCTTGATAAAGCATCCCTAGATAAAAGGGTGTCGCACCGAGCATAAACCGGCCATCATCGAGCCGATTGATGAATCCCGCATGTTCGAGTGACTCACACAAACGCAAGATGGTGCTGTGATAAAGGCCGGTCGCAGCAGAGATTTCAGCGAGCGTCATACCCTCCACACTTTTTTCAAATGCCAGCAGGATTGACAAGGCCCGATTCACAGCCGCAACACCGGGTTCTTTCTTCTTTGTAGCCATAACGCGACCTTGAAAATGAAAATAGACATCTATTCTATTTTTGCTATGATAGATCATTCTAAAAGACCTCACCACACTCGATTGACCATAGGCAAGACCCATGACAGATCAACTCATTTTCGACGTGCAAGAAAAGATTGCCACGATCCGTTTAAATCGTCCCGACAAATACAATGCCTTTACTGCTGAAATGCTTGAGGCATGGGCGAATGCATTGCGCGAAGCCTCCACACGTGAAGATGTTCATGTGATCGTCGTCACCGGGACAGGAAAAGGCTTTTGTTCCGGCGGCGATGTCGGCAATATGCACAACCGTAAAGAAGACAGCGCTTATAGCCGTAAACTTTTCTTGTCCGATCATGTGCATCAGATTCCTCTGACGCTCGAGTCGATCGACAAACCCGTGCTGGTCGCCGTGAACGGTGTCGCGACAGGCGCTGGCATGGACATGGCTTTAATGGGCGATATTCGCATTGCCGCGCGCTCAGCACGCTTCGCTGAAACCTATGTGAAAGTCGGTCTGTTCGCCGGTGATGGAGGTACTTGGTATCTGCCGCGAATCGTGGGTATGTCCAAAGCGCTCGAGCTTTTTTGGACGGCACGCTTTGTCGATGCAAACGAGGCGTTGAGCTTGGGCATCGTCAACAAAGTAGTCGATGACGATCAGTTGATGCCTGCGACCTATGAAATGGCAGGTCAGATTTCCGCTCAACCCCAGCTCGCCGTCAGAATGATGAAACGCGCGGCCAAGCAAAGTATGGCGATGGACTTAAGAACACATCTCGAGATGGCCTCCTCGCATATGGCTGCGATGTACTCCACCGAAGATCACAAAGAAGCAGCGACTGCTTTCAAAGAAAAACGTCCTCCGGTCTTTACCGGACGTTAATGAACCAATCAAATACCGCTACAAATTTATTTCTGGAGAATTGCAATGGATCTGCAAGCATGTGCCGATGGACTCGACAGCGATGAAGTGATGATTCAAGACTTGGTCGCAAAATTCGTCGACCAGGAGCTGATGCCCCTTGAGGCGGCTGTCTTAGAGCGCGAAATCAAGGGCGAACATCTCGTATTGACCAAAGAAGAAGAGGTGCCTCTTCTTGATAAATGCAGAGAACTCGGACTCTGGGCTCTGGACGCGCCCGAGGAATACGGAGGCGCGGGCCTTTCCAGCGTGACGCTGGTCGCGCTCAACGAGGAAATCGGTCGTACGGTGACACCGTTTTCCTTTCCACCTGACTCACCTAACCTTCACATGTTGATGGCCACGGCAACCGAGAGTCAAAAAGTCAAATACCTCGAACCGTACGCGGCAGGCACTGCGAAATCAGGCATCGCGATCTCCGAACCCAATGCGGGTGGCGATCCATCAGGCATGATTACGCGCGCCGAGCGCGACGGCGACTCCTGGGTCATCAATGGTCGAAAAATCTGGGTAAGCCGTATGAAAAGCGCCGACTTCACAGTCGTCATGGCACGCGTCGGTCAAGGCAAACGACACGAAGGCATCACAGCTTTTATCGTGGATAAAGGTACACCAGGCTTTAACGTTTTACGTGAAATCCCGATGCTCGCAGGTCACAGAACCTACGAAATCGCTTTTGAGGATTGCCGCATCCCCGCCGAAAACTTGCTCGGTGCGATCGGTGAAGGTTTTGCGCCCATGCAATTGCGTCTGAATATTCGCAGACTCCAGATGGGTGCATGGTGTATTGGTATGTGCCGCAGAGCCCTCGAAATGATGAGCTCGCACGCAAAGCAGCGCACAACCTTTGGTGCCCTGCTTTCTGATCGTCAAGCCATTCAGTGGTGGATCGCCGATGGTGTCACCAAAATGCATGCCTGTCGTCTCATGGTGCGTGACGCTGCGCGCAAGATGGACCTTGGACAAGACATCCGTACCGAAGCTTCCATGATCAAGGTTTACGCCACCGAGCTGGCCACCGAAGTGCTGGACAATGCCATGCAAACCTTTGGCGCGATGGGCGTGACCAAAGAGCTGCCTCTGCATCTGATGGCTCAAAAGGCCCGTGTCATGCGTGTCTACGAAGGTCCAAGCGAAGTCCATCGTATGTCGATCGCCAAGAAAATTTTGAAGACCGTCAAGTAAATACGATGAACAGCACACCCCAACCCAGCATAGCCAGCAAGCCCCTTGATGGCATCACCGTCATCGATCTGACACAGATCTATCAGGGTCCCTATGCGACGTTTTTGATGGCCAAGGCTGGCGCGACTGTCATCAAGGTCGAACCCATCATGGGCGAACCCTCACGCATTCGCGCAAAAGTCAGCGGGGGTGCTTCTTTGCCCATGGCGATGCTCAACGTCAATAAAAAAGGCATCACGCTCAACTTAAAAACAAGCAAAGGCAAAGCGCTTTTAAAACGACTGGTCGCCGACGCCGATATTTTGGTTGAAAACTTCACGCCTGGCGTGATGGATCGTCTCGGGCTAGGATGGGAGGTCTTGCATCAAATCAATCCAAAACTCATCTACGGTTCGGGAACAGGTTACGGACTCTCAGGGCCTGATAAAGATAATCAGGCGATGGATGTGACGATCCAAGCCTCGTCCGGCGCAATGAGTGTCACCGGCGATCCAGACGGTCCGCCTTTGCGCTCTGGTTCCTCGTTTATTGATTTCTTGAGTGGCGTCCATCTTTATGCGGGCATCATCACAGCTCTGTTCGAGCGCACCCGTACGGGTCTGGGTAGGCTCGTCGAAGTCTCGATGCAAGAAACAGCCTATCCTACGATGGCCTCTAATCTAGGATTGGTTTATCGCAGTAAAGGTAAGGTTCCACAACGCGTTGGCAACCGCCATGGTGGCTTGGCGCTGGCACCCTACAACGTCTACGAGGCAAAAGACGGGCATATTGCGATCGTGTGTGCCACCGAAGATCACTGGGTCAAAATTTTGAAATCCATGGGCCGAGAAGATTTAGTGACGGATGAGCGATTCTCCACGAACAAGGTCCGCGTTGAACATATCAAGCGCACGGATGACTTTGTTGAAGCTTGGACCCGCAGTATCACCCGTCACGAGCTTTTCAAACTCAGCAAGGAATTTGGCTTTCCTGCCGCGCCAGTCCGCGACCTGATTGAGGTCATGAATGATCCTCACATGCACGCTCGGGGACAACTCGAGTGGTTTGACGATCCGGATCTAGGTCGCGTCGTTTTGCCGGCGAGCCCGCTCATCATTCATGGCGCAGAACGTGTAAAAACAGTTGCAAGTCCCTCGCTTGGCCAACATAATGAAGAAATCTATGGCGGGAAACTCGGGATGAGTGCACAAGAGATACAAGCACTCAAAACAGAAGGCGTCATTTAAACGCTTGCGTTTAGCACGGGATCCACCACTCACAGAAGGAGACAAAAATGAAAACCATACTTGAGAGCTTTGCCGAATACTTTGCCAACGCGCGCTTTGAACATCTGCCCCCTGAGGTCGTCGAAAAAACCAAACTGTTGATTGTTGACTATCTTGGTGTATCGATTGCCGGCTTAAAAATGGATTTCCCAAGGATGACGATCGATTACCTCGAGAGTCTCGAAGGTGTTGGTCAAGCGACCATGATGGGTGCGTCACGCAAAGTTCCTGCCATTCATGCCGCCTTGGGTAATGGTGTGTCGGGTCACGCACTCGATATGGATGATGGCTTTCGCTATGGTGGCGTGCATGCGGGCGTCGCTGTGATCCCTGCTGCAATGGCTTTCGCAGAGTCACTACAACTCAACGGTAAACAATTGATTCTCTCGATTGTTTGCGGTTATGAAATCGTCAATCGTATTTCTAAAGCGATGAATCCTTCGCACTTAGGACGAGGATTTCATACGACGGGTACGATTGGCGTGTTGGGTGCTGCGGCTGCCTGCGGCGTGCTTGCAGGCCTAAATAAGGAACAGATGGCCAGCGCGCTCGGTATGGCAGCCCTGCAGGGCGCCGGTTTGTTAGAGATCTTGAATGATGGTGCAATGGTTAAACCATTACATCCCGGCAAAGCAGCGATGGGGGGCGTGCTTTCCGTAGAGTTCGCCAAGCGTGGTGCCAAAGGTCCATTGACCGCCCTCGAGGGTGAAAAAGGCTTATTCAAAGCGATGGCTGACAGTGTCAACACCGACGGACTGTTTGACGGTCTAGGATCTGATTTTTACATCATGGGTCAGTACATCAAGTTTCATGCCGCTTGCCGACACATCCATCCTGCGATTGATGGCTTGTTGGATATCATGCGCAAAGAAAATCTCTCCTATCAAGAAATCGATGCCTTGAATGTGACGACGTATCCTGTTGCGATAAGTTTTTGCGGCACAAGCACTCTGCCTGAAACAGCAGAAGCGGCAAAATTCAGTCTCGCCTCGTCTTGTGCGATGGCGGCCTATTATGGCGATGCCGGTGAACAACGCTATTCGATCGATACGGTTGAAAATAGCGAAATTAAACAACTTGCTTCGCGTATCACAAGCTCCGCCAACGATCGTTGGGCACATGCCTATCCTCGCGAGCGCGGTGCAAATATTGAATTGCAAACTACCTCAGGCAAGCATTATTCAATTGAAATTCCACTCTCAAAAGGCGAGCCTGAAAATCCTGCGAGTGATGAAGACTTCATGAGAAAGTTCAAACAAAACGCAACCTCTCAGCCAGAGTCTCTGGTGAATCAAATTCTCGATCTGTCTCTCGCGCTTGATACGCATGAAGTGTCAGCGTTGACCTCTTTACTCGGCAAACTCAAGGGGAACTAACATGCATACGGTTTTTGCTTCGTTCCTCAAACGACTGCTTTGTGTGGTTTTCGCCCTCTCAGGAAGCTATGCGTGGGCCGCCTATCCTGACAAGCCGGTCACACTTGTTGTGCCTTTCGCTCCGGGCGGATCCAATGATATTGTGGCGCGCCAACTTGCCAAACAGTTGACAGCGCAATGGGGACAGCCTGTCATTATTGAAAACAAACCGGGTGCTGGCACTGCGATTGGTGCGGCGTATGTTGCCAAGCAGCGTAATGATGGCTATACCCTGCTGGTCGCCTCATCGACGTTTACAATGGCACCCGCGGTCAATCCAAAACTTCCCTTTAATCCCCTCAAGGACTTTACGCCTATTGCCATGATCGGCGAGGTGCCTCTGGTTTTGGGGGCTAAACCCAATGCACCTGGCAAAGATGCGAAAGAGTATTTTGAATACCTCAAACGTACACCTAATTTAAATTATGGTGCGACGGGTGTTGGCAGTATCCAGCATTTTGCGGGCGTGATGCTGAGCCAGGCTCTAGGCAACAATATGGTCGCTGTGCAATACAAAGGTGGGGGCCCTGCGATGACAGATACGATGGGGGGACATATCGAGTTTTCGATTGGCAGCATGACACAAGTCTTGCCTCAGCTACGCAACGGAACGTTACGCGGTATCGCGGTGACCAGCGCGCAACGCTCGGATGCTGCGCCCAATCTTCCAACGTTTCAAGAGGCTGGTATTAAAAATTATGACATTCAACAATGGTGGGGACTACTCGGCCCCGCCAATGTCGATCCTAAAATTCAATCTTTTATTAATACCTCCGTGAACAAGGCGCTGCAATCCGAAGAACTGATTAAGTTTCTGGCCACCGACGGAGGAAAAACTAAACCCATGAGCGTCGAGGACTTTACCGCTCTCGTGCATGATGGCCTAAAGCGCTGGGCGGATATCGCCAAGCAGACGGGCATTACCGCTCAATAAACGACATCATCGTTACGATCAATCGAGACCCAGATGCGCTTAACCGTCACACCGATCCGTCAAAATTTTGGTGCTGAAGTGACAGGTATTGATTTATCGAATCCTGTCTCTTATGCAGAAAAGCAATCGCTCAATGATTCACTCGCGCAATATGCAGTATTGGTCTTTCGCGATCAGTCCTTAACGCCACCTCAGTTTATGGCCGCAGCAGAAATCTTTGGCGACTTGATGGATCAACAACTCAAGAAGTATGTGCTGCCTGACTATCCGATGGTGGGTTGCAATTCAACCGATGATTTGCCACGTAAAAATGGCAAACTGCAGGTCCGCGGTGAAAACTATCATACGGATCATTCCAATGAACGTTGCCCACCCAAGGCGACAACACTGCATGCTTTGCAGATACCTCCAACCGGCGGCGACACGCAGTTTGTCGATGTACGACAAGCCTACGATGATCTGCCAGCCGCGATGAAAGTGACCCTCAAGGGATTACGCTCCCTGCATGTTCATCAAAGTAGTCGCAGTCCGCGTGAACTCACCAAGCTCAGCCCCGAAGATTTTGCAAAAATCCCTACCGCGCTTCAACCCTTGGTGATTCGTCATCCAGGCAATGGTCGCCCGGCGCTTTATCTCAATACGGGTCGCATGGAAGGCATCGACGGCATGGCGCCTGAGGCAGGCTTTGCCTTAATCGAGGACCTCTACCAACATGCCACGCATGTGCGTTATGAGTATCGTCATCAGTGGCGCAAAGGCGACATGGTGATCTGGGATAATCAAGCTGTCATGCATCAGGCCAATGCCGATTATGACCCTGAGCAAAAACGATTTTTATATAGACTCATGATCAAAGGCGTGGCCCTGACGCCTGCACAACTCTAAAGCTAAAAGGGAAAGCACGGATGCTCACCAGAAATACATGGATTGTCTGCTCTTTAATGAGTTTCGCCATTCAGCTCGACAAAGTCATTCGCGCACAGACGCTTGATGCCGTTTCACTTGCGACGGCCTTGCTGATTGGGCTCGTCATGGGCGCAGGCTGGGCCTTCGTTGCAGGCTGGGTCCGTGTCAAACTCATCCCTAGCTTAGCGGACGATCACGCTAGAAATATTCAGATCGGGTTTGGTGCTCTTTTCCTGCTACTTATTGTAGGTTTGGCCTACAAGGCTTGGCTTAGCTGATTCGAGCTCAACGCTACATTAAGGCGTGAGTCGCGCCAAGTAATAAGAAATATCCTGCAAATCCTGATCAGAAACACCATACACAGAGGCGGCCATGTTGGAGTCTCGACCGATCGCTTGGTTGTTCTTAAACTGCTGCATGCTCAACAGCAAATAGTCCTCGCGCTGCCCCGCAAGCCTGGGGATTTGCTCTCGCCCTAAGTAGGTCGGTAAATGACAAATGCCACAACGCATCCCCTCGGCGAGTTTGCCACCACGCGCAAAAACTTCTGCATCTCTGTCGGTTGGAACAGGGGCTAAGGACTTGTCGGCATAGTACTGGGCAAGCGCCGTGACTTCCGCATCAGAAACGCCATTGAGCATCCCTTTCATCGATGGAATATCACGCACACCTTCTCGAATCAAGACAAGTTGATTTTCAAGAAATAATTTGGGTTGTGCGGCTAGAGAGGGAATCCCTTTGATCTGGGAATTTCCATCTGCGCCATGACACGCTGCGCACAGCGCTAAGCGCTGCGCGGAGATCTGTGCATAAGCCGCTGGAGCCGCCGCAAAGACGGCTCCAGCTAAAACAACAACACGTGCAACAGACAACATTCGCATGAAGATTACTTCTTGTAAGTCACGCGATAGATGACGCCATTTTGCTCATCGGAAACCAACAATGAACCGTCTTTCATCTGATGCAAGTAAGCAGGACGACCCCAGAATGACTGATCGGCAGGATTCATAAAGCCAGTCATAAAGGGCTCAACCTTTGCATTTTTACCATCAGCATCAGCGCGGACTGTTACGACATCAAAGCCAATCTTTTGCGTACGGTTCCAAGAGCCTTTGCGTGCGTTAAAAAGAACGTTTTTGTACTCAGCAGGGAACATGTCGCCGTTGTAGAACTTGACGCCCATTGTGGCGGCGTGAGGTCCCATCAATGCGACTGGCTGCTCAACACCAGCACATGCATTCTCTTTCTTTACATCAGGATCCGCAATCTTGCCTTCGTGACAAAATGGGAAACCGTAATTTCCTTTGACCTTCAGACGATGCATCGTGTCATTAGGCGTATCGTCACCCATCCAGTCGCGACCATGGTTGCTGAACCAAAGCTCTTTGGTCACAGGATGCCAGTCAAAACCAACGGTATTGCGCACGCCTGTCGCCAGCACTTCCATGCCGGTACCATCTGGGTTGTAGCGACGAATCTGTGAATATTCAGTCGTGGGTTCTACGCAAATATTGCAAGGCGCACCAAAGGGCACATACAACTTGCCATCAGGACCAAACGCGACATATTTCCAGTTGTGGTGTGGCAGAGGAGGAAATTTAAAGTTTGCAGTGATGTCGACGGGCGTTGGATTGGGGGTTTTAGCGATCCCGTCAAAACGCAAGACCTTGTCAATCGCCACGACATACAAAGAGCCATCCTTGTAGGCGGCCGTCGGTTGCTGCAGCTTGTCGACTAAGACGCGCGAAGTGCGCTCTTTGCCATTGTCGGTGACTTCATAGATACGACCCAGTGCGCGTGTGCCCACGTAATACTTGCCGTTCTCACCTTCGGTGATGGCGCGACCGCCAGGAATGCTATCGGCCCAGACTTCAACTTTAAAGCCTGGGGGCAGCTTGATTTTGTCGATTGGCACATCGGCCGCTTTGGTCGCGACGAGCTTGCCAGGCAGAGGTGCCAGTGTCGACTTGGCCATCGACTCGGGCATGCCCTGTTTCCAGGCTGGTGGAGGTGCTGCAGCTGGGGCTGCGGCAGGAGCTGCGGTCTGCGCTTGAGCAGACATTCCAAAAGCCAGGGCCAAACCCAGGCCACTTATTGCGCGCAAGTAATTTTTCACTATCGTCTCCGTGACGTTTGATGTTTGGACAATCTCATCTCTTTAGAACCTACTCGTCAATATTACTAGAATAGAGACATTTGGTTGACTCATGGTAAATACCTATCCCACTGTTTGAGTTCCTCAAACATTGCCTCCAACATGCCGGGATCTGTCAGGTCATGACCGCCCCCGACAACACGAATCAGCTTGGCCTGAGGCACAGCGTGCTGAATCGCCAGACTATTCGCAAAGGGGCAAAGCGCATCCAAATCGCCATGCACCAGCGTCAAGGGAATCGCCTTTAAGGCCTGGGCTTGCGCCAAGAGATCATCCTGAACAAAACAGCGATGCTGTAAGTAATGGCTCTGAATGCGGTAGCGGGCGATCAAGGCCGAACCGTCGGTTACGCCCAGTGTTGGCGCCTGCGCCGGATACATATTCATCGCGGCCTCATAGTCCATCCACGCGCGGGCAAGAGCCGCCTGATCCTGGGGATTGTCTCCTTGGCAAAAAACGTGATATCCATACTCAAGAATCGATTGTTTAGAAGACTCCGGCACTTGGGCCTTTAAATGGAGCCATCGCGCTCGACAACCCTCGGGCGGACGTTCCATAAAGTTCCCGATTTCCGCGTTGGTAGCCAAAAAAGGACTGCGCAGCAGCATTCTCTCTACCCGCTCTGGATGAGCAGAGGCATATAACAACGCCAGCGTACCGCCCCACGATCCGCCCACTACGCTCCATCGCGACAGCCCAAAATACGTCCGTAAACGCTCAATATCGGCGATTAAATCGGACGTTTCATTACGCTGAATGCCTCCTGCCGGACGGCTACGTCCACAGCCGCGCTGATCGTATTGAATGATCCAAAAACGCGCAGGATCAAAGAAACGACAATGCAGCGGGCTCGCCGAACTCCCGGGGCCGCCATGCAACCACACCACGGGCCAACCCTCGGGATTACCACTAGTTTGCCATTGGAGCTCATGCCCGTCGCCCACCTCCAACCATCCTTGCGCCACAGGCTGGGCCTCTGGAAATAGCTTAGTTTTCATGTGGATAACAATTCAAAAAGTTGTCCGTCGAAGTGGATTTATTCTATATACTAAACATTAATACCACTCAGTGGTGTTGGGATATCGTCGTTCAACCACACTCTAGGAGACCGTTATGAAATGGGAAACACCATCAGCAATTGATCTGCGTTTTGGTTTTGAAATCACAATGTACATCGCCAATCGCTAATCGTTTAAAAAGGCCGAGACTCATGTCCCGGCCTTTCTTCTTTTGAGTTGTGATGCAAATACGCGTGTTAGGCTCCGCAGCAGGCGGAGGTTTTCCCCAATGGAACTGCAATTGCCTGAACTGCTCAGGTGTGCGCCAAGGTAGCATCAAAGCGCAGGCGCGAACTCAGTCTTCTATCATCGTTGGTCATGGCTCCCAGGATTGGGCGCTGATCAATGCCTCTCCCGATATTCTGACCCAAATTAAAAACACGCCCGTCTTGCAACCCGCGCGACGGATTCGCGACAGCGGCATCGCCGCAGTGGTCTTGATGGATGCTCAGGTCGATCACGTCACGGGGCTCATGATGTTGCGAGAAAGAAATTCGCCACTGCCCATTTATGCGACCCAACAAGTTTTCGATGATCTCACCACGGGTCTGCCTTTAGTCAAAACGCTCTCGCACTACTGCACGGTCGCACAACATTTGATTCGCCCCGACCAAGAGGGCTTCAGCATTCCCGAACTCAAGGGCATCGCCTTCAAACCCGTGACGCTTTCGAGCAAAGCACCACCCTACTCCCCGCATCGTCACGACCCTCACCCTGGTGACAATATCGGTCTACTTATGACGGAAATCGCGACGGGAAAAAAAGTATTCTACGCACCGGGCCTTGGCATGCTCGAACCACAAGTCGAACAAGCCATGCGCGAAGCTGACGTTCTATTGGTCGACGGCACGTTTTGGACTGACGATGAAATGATCAGCGCAGGACTCTCGTCCAAACGCGCCATTGATATGGGTCATCTCGCACAGTCAGGCTCGGGAGGCATGATTGAGGCCTTAGCACCCTACTCAGCCAAACGTCGCATTTTGATTCATATCAACAACACGAACCCAATTCTTCGCGAGGATTCCCCGCAAGCATTGCAACTCAAAGCACTCGGCATCGAAGTCGCCTTCGATGGCATGCACATTGAAATATAGAGATTGACGCATGATCACTTCCAAACAAGCCTGGAGTCGCGAAGAGTTTGAAGCCCAGCTTCGCGCGAAAGGTCAGAGCTATCACATCCACCATCCTTTCAATGTCAAAATGAATGCCGGTGAATGTTCTCAAGAACAAATTCGCGGCTGGGTCCTGAATCGTTTTTATTACCAGTGGATCATCCCGATCAAAGACGCTGCGATTATGTCCAACTGTCAGGATCGCGAAACACGCCGTAGATGGATCTCCCGAATTCTTGATCACGATGGCTTTGGCGAGTATCAGACAGACACAGAATGTGGTGGACTCGAAGCATGGACGAGGCTCGGTCTTGCGGTTGGTTTAGATCGTGAAACGCTTTGGTCTCTCAAAGAGGTTGAGCCTGCGGTGAAGTTCGCCTGCGATGCCTATGTCAATTTTGCGCGTCAACAACCCTGGCAAGAGGCGATCTGTTCTTCATTAACAGAGATGTTCGCCCCCCAAATTCATAAAGATCGTCTGGCAACATGGCCTACCCACTATCCATGGATCGAGCCAGCAGGTTTGCACTATTTCCGCTCACGCATTCCGCTCGCTCAGCGTGATGTCGATCATGGACTTGAGGTCACGCTCAACCACTTCACGACACGCGCTCAACAAGAACGTGCGCTTGATATTCTGCAATTCAAGCTTGATATTTTGTGGTCAATGCTTGATGCCATTGAACGAGCTTATCCACAATGAGTGATGCCAACGCTGCCTCTCTTCCTGAGCGTCCCCGCCTCAATAGACTTTTTCGCTTGCAATGGGAAGAGGTACAACAGGCTTATGTTCTCCTCTACCCTGAGGGTATGGTCAAACTCAATCTCAGCGCAGCCGAGATTCTGAAGCGCTGCGACGGAGAGCGAACGATTGCCCAACTGATCTCCGAACTCGAACAGGCGTTTGGTGAGGCTGATTTACGTGACCCTGTCGAAGGCATGCTGCGCGCCGCCTTTGAAAAAGACTGGATCCAATAGGACCGCCTTCAGACGATGACTCAGCCTGTTATCAATCCGCCCTTCTGGCTGCTCGCCGAGCTGACGTATCGCTGCCCCTTACACTGTGTCTTTTGCTATAACCCAGTCAACTACAACAGTATTAAAAATGAGCTGAGTACAGACGAGTGGATTCGCGTCATGCGAGAAGCCCGTGCACTCGGAGCGGCTCAGTTGGGATTTTCTGGTGGCGAACCTTTGCTGCGCGATGACCTAGACATCTTGGTCGCAGAGGCACGGCAGCTTGGCTTTTATACCAACCTGATTACTTCTGGTGTGGGGCTGAATGAAAAAAAAATCGCCTCACTCAAGCAGGCGGGGCTTGATCACATCCAACTTTCATTTCAAGACTCCACGCAAGAGATGAACGATTTTCTGAGCAGCACGAAAACATTCGAGCTCAAGAAAAAAGTTGCGGGCTTGATTAAAAAGTATGACTATCCGATGGTGATGAATGTCGTCCTCCATCGCCATAACATTCCACACGTCGATAAAATTATCGATATGGCGCTTGATCTCGAAGCCGAATACTTAGAGCTTGCCAATACACAGTATTACGGCTGGGCGATGAAAAATCGTCAACAACTTTTACCCACGCGCGAACAACTTGTTGCGGCGGAATCCACTGTGAATGCATACCGCGAAAAAATCGGTAAACAGTGCAAACTGCTCTTTGTCGTCCCTGACTACTTTGAAGAGCGTCCCAAAGCTTGCATGAACGGCTGGGGCTCGATCTTTTTAGATATTGCACCTGATGGCGCAGCGTTACCTTGTCACAATGCCAGAGAGTTACCCGGTCTCAATATCCCAAATGTGAAAAAGCATTCCCTCCGCGAAATTTGGTACGAAAGCCAGGCGTTTAATTTCTTTCGAGGCGACAGCTGGATGCAAGAGCCCTGTCGCTCTTGTTCAGAAAAAGAAAAAGATTTTGGTGGCTGTCGATGTCAGGCATTTTTACTGACCGGAGATGCGGCCGCAACAGACCCTGTTTGCTCCAAGTCTCTGAATCATCATGTCGTGAAGCTTGCGATTGATGGGGCGGCAGCCTCAGCGAAAGCGGAGACCTCAAATGAGTTTCCATTGATTTTTAGGACGGACGCTAACTCAAAACAATACACGGAGTAAAATAGCCTGATTAAGCGCGCCGTACTCTTCATTTAGTCAGACTAAAGGACATTCACGTTGCGCATCTTGCTTGCTGAAGACGATGAAATGCTTGCCGATGTAATATTTCGGACCCTTTCTCAAAGCGCTCACCTTTTAGATATCGCGCGTGATGGTGGCGCAGCCGTTGATGCGCTGCTGTCTGCCGAATATGACTTATTGATTTTAGATATCGGCCTGCCCGTTCTAGACGGTCTCGAAGTTTTGCGTAGGCTCCGCCTCAAGAAACCCGAGTTGCCTGTGCTCATGTTGAGCGTACGTGACGGCATTCAGGATCGCGTCAAAGGGCTCGATCTCGGCGCTGACGATTATCTGACAAAACCATTTCATCTCTTTGAGCTAGAGGCTCGTGTGCGTGCGCTCATCAGACGCGCACACTCGCCTAGTGGTCTTGAAATTTTTCACGGTCGTTTACGCATCGATCTGACAGGGCGTCGAATATTTTGTGACGAACAAGCTATCGACTTGACTGCGCGAGAGTTTGCACTTGTTGAGCTACTCTTTATGCGACTTGGTCGCGTGGTTACAAAGCAGCAGATCATCACCCACATGTACGGCTGGGAAGAAGGCATGGCGAGTAATGCTATCGAAGTACTCATTCATCGCCTTCGAAAAAAAATTGAACATGCCAACTGCACGATTCAGACCATCAGAGGAATGGGTTACCTTGTTGATCACCCTACCTAAAAAAATACTACTTCGCACCCAATTACTCAAATGGCTACTGTATCCGCTTCTTTTGGTCCTTGCACTTGATAGTGCGATTGGCTTTGGTTTAGCTGCTCGCTTTTCCAGAGATGCCTATGACAAAGCACTGATAGAGATCTCCCACGAGCTCAGTCTACAAGTACGCACAAATGAATCAGGCATCTACCTTGACCTGCCTGAGGTTGCACGCAGATTGCTGCTACAAGATCCTCAAGACAAAATCTATTTTGAACTTTACGACCGAGCAGGAAAAAAAATTGCAGGTGAGTCGCTTCCTAAGCCAACTCAACAGCCTCTCATCGTACGTGGAAATATCGAACTTTATGATGCAAGCATTGATGGTGAAAAAGTTCGCGTCGTACAACTGCCAAGGTTAGATGCAAAGGGCACTTCAATTCGAGTCGCTGAGACCACCATCAAACGCGAAGAAATGACGCGAGATATTATCGTCATTGTTGTGCTTCCCCAGATTCTTCTTATTTTACTTGTATGCGTTTTGGTCCGTTTCGGCGTGGCAAAAGGTCTACTTCCTCTCAAGGAGCTTCAACGATCTATTGCTGAAAGATCCTACCGTGATCGGAGTCCCTTAGATGAAACAAATGTTCCCGTTGAGGTCACTCCGCTTGTCACGTCTATCAACGCCTTGCTGCACCGACTCGATCTTGTTTTAGTCTCTCAGTCCAGATTTATAGCAGATGCAGCACATCAACTTAAAACTCCTGTTTCAGCTCTGAAAGCTTATGTTGAGTTATTAGGCAGAAGTAAAACTCCCGAGGAGCGCGAAGCCATCAATCTCCAACTTACACGTGCCGTGGAGCGTATGTCGAGGCTGGTTTCTCAATTACTCACTTTTTCTGAAAATGATGTCACACAGGTTCGGCTTGTTGAATTTAATAGATTTGATTTAAATGCCTTTGTCTTTGATATTTGTGAAGACTGGGTCTCTCAAGCGCTCAAAAAGAATATTGACTTTGGATTTGAACAGTCAGATTTACCCGTATTCATTCACGGGGACAAAAGCTGCCTGCAAGACTTGTTCGACAACTTAATTGATAATGCCATTTTGTATACACCCGCCTTTGGGCGCGTCACTGTTCGCGTTTGCGCAACGCCTCTTCCCACCGTCTCAATTAGTGATGACGCACGCGTCATACTTGATGATGAAAAAGATATCATCTTTGAACGTTTTCATCGCCTACTCGGCTTGGGTCACGGCAGTGGATTAGGTCTGGCAATCGCAAAAGAAGTTGCGATTGCCCATAATGCGATCATTTCAATTCATCCTGACAATATCGATGGTGCAGGTAATACTTTTAGCGTCATCTTTTCCAAAGGCGTCTAGCGACCTTACGCAAGCACATTGTGTCTGTAATAATTTTGTAATGTTTTGGTTATGTTTTATAAAGCTTCTAGATAGCTTAGGTTAATTCTTGTTTGCTACGCTCATTCTCTAATGTGACGGTGCGCAATGCCCGCGTGAATAGAGGAGCTGCAATGTTAGAAATGTTCTATACCAGCGAGTTTTGGTTCGCACTCGTTCAAATTATCATTATCAATATCATGCTGAGTGGTGATAATGCTGTCGTCATTGCGTTAGCTTGCAGATCCCTACCTCCAAAGCAGCAGCAACGCGCCATCATGTTTGGTAGCGTTGGGGCAATCGTTTTACGGATTATTCTGACCTTTTTTGCTGTGATGCTATTGAACCTGCCCTTTCTTAAACTGGCAGGCGGAATCGCATTACTCTGGATCGGCGCCAGCATGCTGAACTCCAACAATGATAGTCATGGCCCTGATGCGCACTCAAATTTAGCGGCTGCAATCAAAACCATCATCGTTGCAGACTTCATCATGAGCCTCGATAACGTTCTGGGTGTTGCCGCCGCAGCAAAAGACAACGTGGTGCTGTTGGTCATCGGTCTTGGCATCAGCATACCGCTCATCATCTTTGGCAGTCAGTTAATTCTTAAGCTGATGGAACGATTCCCAATCATCATTACACTCGGTGCAGGTCTGTTAGGCTGGGTGGCTGGTGAAATGCTTGTCAGTGACTCATTTGTTTCAGGATGGATTGAAAAAAATGCCGTTTATCTTCACTACCTTGTTCCCGCACTTGGCGTGGCATTCGTCATTTTCCTTGGCAGATGGCTAGCCTCTAGGCATCCGACACCTAACGCAGCCTAAGGCCCGAGTCATGGCAAATATTTTAGTTCCCATTCAGTTGGGACAAGATGTTACGTGGCTTGTGAGTTACCTTTCAAAGATTCATCAACGTGAGTCCATTCGCGTACATCTTCTCAGTGTTCAGCCTAGATACACAAGCCTGGTAAAACTTTTTTTCTCTTCACATGACATCGCCACATTTATGGCTGAAGACGCTATCACGTCTCTCGCGCCTATGAAGCAGGGATTAGCGCGTTCAAACATACCGTTTAACAGTCATGTTAGAACTGGGGATAAAGCAACTGAGATTGTGAAATTCGCTAAGGAGCTTTACTGTCCGCAAATCATCTTGGGTCCCACAACCGGGAACAAGATCGTAGACTTACTCTTTGGCACCCTGACCGGCCGTGTTGAATCACTGATGCGCCTGGCTGACAATCGCTGCAAAGTGATTTAGCACTCTTGTCGCTCTGAGCGATGGTCTATGGCTGATGCGTATTTGATCCTACATATGCACGCCACACTCCAATGCCAATGCCTGCTAATTTGACCCACCGCCATCGTTTTCCCACTAGCATCGAAGATAGGGCTGCAGTGAGATAAGGGTACTGAGCCGCCAGGGTAAATCCCTTGCCAAGTAGCTGACCCACCCCACCGCCCTCATGAGATCCAGTAGAGGAATTAGATCGTATCAAACCAGTTAACCATCTTTTTGGACTAAGCTCGCGCCCAAGCTGCTCAGTATGAAAGGAAAGGGCTTGCCTTTCATAGGCTGCGCGCGTGCGCAGATACTCAATACGCGCTTGCCTTGCAGGTAACACGATACGACGCTCACTCATGGTGCCCCCGCCTTTGATGATCTAACGGAGTCCCTGTAGAGGTTTCCGCAGGAGTCTCTTGGTCACGCACGCCCTCAACAAAGGATTCACGCAATTGACCCAGTACCACCAAGTCTCGGTGGAGTTCTTCAAGCGTGGCAGCAAAGGGGGCAGATTCGGTTTTAATCCGATGACATACGATCCAGATCAACGTCAATCCAATGGCTGCATAAGCAAGCGAAAGCAGACCAATCGCCCAATAACGGTACTCAGTCATCCAAAAAAACGCGACCACCAAGAATGATGCCACTACGATAGCAAGCAGCAGGAATAATCCTGCCGCAAGCAACATGGCGGTCATTGTAAAGAGTCGATGTTTTTGCTCGGCGACTTCTGCACTGAAAAGCTCGACGCGAGTACGCAGCATCGCGATTACGTCGCTCGCCACCACACTCACTTTTTCACGGATGCTCATCTCAGCTTAGCGACGGCTCATTAGCAAACCAACCACTAAGCCTATCAGACCGGCTGCTGCAATTGCCTGCCACGGATTATCATGCACATATTCATCTGCTTCGCGTGCGACGCGCTTGCCCTCACGAAGAGCTGACACCTTAGTGTCATGTAAAGCTTCGCGTGTCGAGCGCAACGACTCGACAGCCTTGGCTCTCAGCTCTGTCGCCTGCTCGCCACTGGCTGCGGCGGCGTCTCTAAGAAAGCCCTCCGCTTCGTCCAAGGCGGCTTTCATTCCCTCAAGAAGCTTTTCCTGTGCAGAAGTCTCTGTCGTACTTGCTTTGGTCTGTTTCATGTTGCTCTCCATCAATGAACTGCATGCCTGCATAAATACACGTTCAGGGTGCGACCGAAAGCCCTTTAACTTGATGTTTGGCAATCAAGTCCGCCACAAAACCCGAGGCTTTAGCCTCTTGAACGAAAACCTGCAACCACTTAGCAGCTTCGGAACGTCCCTTTGGTACACCCACTGATTGCTGCACCGCAGTGAACTGCCCTTCGAGGATTCTGGATCCTGGAACTTTTGCCACATCGCTCAACAAACCTGGCTTGAGGCTTGCCATCGCTTCGAGGTTTTGGGAAAGGAATACCTCCAGTGTCGCATCAAAACCTTCGGCATGCACTAATTTCGCATGTTTTATATTTCTTACCAGCCATAAGTCATAAGCGCTTCGTGCCGCGACTGCGATACGATGGCCTGGTCGGTCGACCTCGCTGGCGTGGCGCAGCGACGAACCCGCAGGGACTAAATAGGTGGCTTCGATTTCGACATAAGCAGAGGTGAAATCAATTTTCTCAGCACGCTTGGGTTCTGAACCAATTAAACCAATGTCCCACACATTATCAAGCGCCGCATCCGCAAGCTCCCCCGGCGAAGCAAAAGGAACGAGTTCGAGCTCCACGCCAAGCTTTTGGGCGATCGCATACGCCATGTCAGGCGCAACGCCCACGGGAGAGCCATCGGTTGTCTTGCCCGTGACGAGCAAAAAATTGAGTAAATTAATTCCGGCTCTCAGCTTACCTGTTGGAGCTATTTCGGATAAAAGTTGTTGATGCATTGGAGTCACCAAAAAGTTGTAGCATGAAATTGTAGGCGCGGTGTTGACAAATGACATCCTGCCGCCTAACTTGATGGTAAACCATCACACTCAGCAAGCTGGCAATTTAAAGATGACAAGCCCAACACAAAAAAACTCCGCTCCCTCGATGCCCACCTTTTTAACACTTCATGAGATCGTTCAAAAAGCACGCCAAAAACTCAATCACGATCATTGGGACTATATCGTCGGCGGCACTGAAACTGAAACCACCTTACGTCGCAACAGAGCCGCGCTGGATGCACTCGCCTTTCGGCCTAGGGTTCTTAGGGATGTGGGCCATGTTTCAGGAGGCACTTCCTTTTTAGGTCGCGCGTTAAGACTGCCTATAATTCTGGCACCCGTCGGCAGTTTGGAATTATTTGCGCCCGAAGCGGGTGCTGCCGCCGCGCGTGCGGCGGGAGAGTTCGGCGTAGCGCACATGCTGAGCTCGGTTTGCGAACCAGGGCTAGAAGCCGTTCAACAAGCGGCACCCGACGCGCTTCGACTTTTCCAACTTTACGTGCACGGCGACCCGGCGTGGGTTGACGAAATCGCCGATCTCGCGCAGACCACAGGCAACGCCGCGTTTTGCTTAACCGTCGATACCGCCATCTATAGTCGACGCGAAAGAGATCTTGCAAAGCGCAATATTCGTCGTAACGCAGTACCCGGTCGCGAACATCAGCCTCGCCTGACTTGGCGTGATGTGGATCGTCTGAAAGCAAAACTTAAAATACCCTTGATCCTAAAAGGAATTGCCACGGCAGAAGACGCCAAGATGGCGGTCGATCATGGTGTCGATATGGTGTATGTCTCTAATCACGGAGGTCGCCAGCTCGATCACGGCAGAGGTTCGATGGACGTCTTGCCCGAGGTTGTCAAAGCGGTCAACCAACAAGCGACCATCATCGTCGACGGAGGCATTAACCGCGGCACGGATATCGTGAAGGCGATTGCGGCAGGCGCTGATATGGTCGGCATCGGTCGCATGCAGTGCTTTGGGCTCGCGGCCGACGGCTCTGCGGGCTTGGTACGCACGCTCGAGCTGCTCGAAACCGAAGTCAATATCTGTCTCGGGCTTTTAGGCGTCAATAGCTTGAAAGAGCTCAACACGAGCTATCTGCATGCCGTACAAGCGCTTGAGCCCTCCAGTGTTCTGAGCGCCTTCCCTCTTTTGTCTATCGAGGAAAAGTCCTTTTATTAAAGCAATGTGTTTGATCTCATTTTGAAAAGTGATTTTCAGATAAATCGATCAAGGTCGTCATGTCCCTGTAAACTCGGGACATGAGCTTCATACAGAAAACTTTCTTGAGTTTGAGTTTACTTGCGCTGAGTCTCTTCAGCGCAAGTTGGCCGCTTTATGCGCAGTCTGCTTCGACTCAAAAAAATGTGGTGTATGTCGTACCCGTTAAAGGAGTCATCGATCTGGGGTTGGCACCTTTCGTTCAACGGGTGTTGGATGAGGCCCAAAAAAATCAAGCTGCCGCCGTTATCCTTGATATCAACACCTTCGGTGGCCGCGTTGATGCCACGGTACAAATCCGAGATGCACTCCTGAACAGTCCTGTCCGTACGATCGCTTTTATCGATAAGCGGGCTATTTCCGCAGGCGCGCTCATCAGCCTGGCTGCGCAAACAATTGTCATGGCTCCCGGGAGCACGATTGGTGCAGCGACTCCCGTGCAATCTGGACCTTCCGGCTCCACAACGGCTCCGACCTCAGAAAAAACAGTTTCTTATGTACGGAAAGAATTTCGCGCGACAGCCGAAAGTCGCAAACGGCCGCCCCTGATCGCCGAAGCCATGGTCGACAGTGATGTCGTGATCCCGGATGTCAGCGAAAAAGGCAAATTACTGACCTTGACGACCGAAGAAGCGCTCAAGCTCAAGGTTGCGGATCTTCAAGCCAACTCCATCGAAGCCTTATTAAAAGAGCTCAATATCCTGGATACAGAACTACGCAGCTTCACACCAAACTGGGCAGAAGAAGTTGTCCGATTTTTAACGCATCCTGTAGTGAGTTCATTACTCGTCAGTGTCGCGATGCTCGGTATCTTTCTTGAGTTGCGTACACCCGGCTTCGGAGCACCTGGGGTCATCGGCTTATCGAGCCTGAGCCTCTACATGTGGGGGCATTGGCTTGTTCAACTGGCTGGCTGGGAAGAGCTCCTGCTCGCGCTCTTAGGAATATTCTTATTCGCGCTTGAGTTATTTGTGATTCCAGGTTTTGGGATTGTGGGTATTTTGGGTCTGCTTGCCTTGCTTGGCGCCTTAGTCATGAGTACGCTTGGTGCGGGTAGTCACTCAGGATTTGTCCTTTGGGCCGTCGTGCGGATGGGATTCTCAGTTGCACTGGCCATTGTCCTGACCGCGCTGTTCTTAAAGTTTCTCCCCAAACTGCCGATTGGCCGTAAACTCATTTTAAGCACCGCGCTCGATACTTCGGACGGTTTCTCTTCAGCGCCCCCCTCTGATTATCAGTGGCTTGGGCGTACCGGGCATGCGCACAGCACGCTTAGACCCGCGGGCATCGCGGACTTTCAAGGACACCGAGTCGATGTCGTATCGGACGGTGAATTCATTGACGCAGGCGCACCTATCCGCGTCTTGCATGTAGACGGTAATCGTATCGTCGTACAAAGGGACCTTGGTCCCCAAACATAAGGAGTCAACAATGATTGGTATCGACACTGGCCTCATCGGTTCTCTTGGACTACTGATCCCTTTCATCGCAGTCATTATCTTGATACTTTATCTGGTGCCTCTCCCACTGTGGATCGCCGCATGGGCATCGGGCGCCTACGTTGGAATCTTTACCTTGATTGCCATGCGTCTTCGCCGCGTTCCCCCCGGCATGATCATTAATGCCCGTATTAGCGCGGTCAAAGCCGGTCTTGAAATTTCAGTGAATGATCTTGAGGCGCACTTTCTCGCAGGCGGCAATGTCGTTCGTGTCGTCAATGCCATGATTTCCGCTGACAAGGCCAACATTTCCTTGCCTTTTAAGCGCGCTGCGGCGATCGACCTCGCCGGCAGAGATGTTTTAGAAGCCGTGCAAATGTCGGTCCTTCCCAAGGTCATTGAAACACCGCGCATTGCCGCTGTCGCGAAAGATGGCATCCAACTGATTGTTGTTTCTCGTGTCACGGTACGCACGAATATCGACCGACTCGTGGGTGGTGCTGGCGAAGAAACCATCATCGCCCGCGTCGGCGAAGGTATGGTCAGCACGATCGGCTCTGCGTTGAATCATAAAAGTGTGTTGGAAAATCCCGACCACATCTCCAAACATATTTTGAGCAAAGGTCTGGATGCCGGTACGGCATATGAGATCCTTTCTATCGATATCGCGGATGTGGATGTCGGTGCCAACATCGGCGCTAAACTTCAAATCGACCAAGCAAATGCTGACAAACAAATCGCTCAAGCCAAGGCGGAAGAGCGACGCGCCATGGCGGTCGCACTTGAACAAGAAATGCGGGCTAAAGTCGTCGAAGCCGAAGCCGAAGTGCCTCATGCAATGGCGATGGCATTCCGCGAAGGCAATCTGGGAATTATGGATTATTACCGTATGAAGAATTTACAGGCAGATACCCAGATGAGAGATACCATTGCAGGCACACCTGATGACCCTACACCTTCTACTCCAAGGAAGTAAGTCCTCATGTTTGACGTAGAGCTCGTTTCGGTTGTTGCGATTTTCGCAGGCATTGCTGCGTTGATCGTCTATATCAATGAGCGTTCAAAACGCAAAATTAAAACCAGTACTAAACCGTTCATCCTGAAAAAGATGCCTGGGGGGATCGAATCACAACCTCAAGGTTCAGACCTTGAGGAGTGGAACTTTCCACAACCAACCGCTGAATCAAGGACGCCTTTTCCCAGCCCATCTATCCCTGAAGCTCCGCCAACGGTATTCGTGCCCACTGCAACAACGCCTGCCTATACCTCACCTCTCTATACGGGTCAGAGCTATCAAGAGATCACTTCACCCCAACCTGCTGCGCCGCAGCGTACGCCAAAGGGCTTGCGCACGGCGCATCCACGGCTCAGAAATCAGGCACATCTGCGCGAAGCCATTGTTACGATGACAATTCTAGGGCCCTGCAGAGCTTTGGCCCCCTTTCGAGATCGGGAAATGGTATCCAATGATTAAAGTTGCGTGTATTCTGTTTAACTCACGCTGAGGGGCTCTTAGCTTGACCTGGCGACCACTTTAATTTAATCAATGATCTCATCATGCTGACTCTTACGCTTCGTAACGCTTTTGCTTTCCTGATTCTTGCATTCACTGCAGTGTTCGCTTCGAGCGCTCACGCAGAGACACGCGAGGCACTGGAACGCAGTTCACGTGCCTCACTCAACGCCCTGATTGCACAAAATGCTATTGCCAAAGAGCTCAGCACTAAAGCATCCGCAATTTTAGTGTTCCCTAGCATCAAAAAAGCGGGCTTCATGGTTGGCGGGCAGTATGGCGAAGGAGTCCTGTGGCGTGGCGACAAGGCAGCGGCTTTTTATAATACGGGTGGAGCTTCTTTTGGTTTTCAGGCGGGTGCCCAAGAATATGGCTATGCCATGTTTTTCATGACCGAGACGGCCGTTAATGCTTTGAATGTCGCCCAAGGTTTTGAGGTTGGCGTCGGCCCCAGTGTTGTTGTAATTGACCAGGGCATGGCGAACTCCATGACGACCACCACCATGCAAAAAGATATTTACGCTTTTGTGTTTGGACAAAAAGGCTTGATGGCAGGTGTTGGCATTCAAGGGAACAAGATCACAAAAATCAACAAGTAAGCACTCTCTCCGTGCAAAAGCCTGAACTTAAACTACCCCCACTCCCCGCCGGTCGACACTATCGCTTTCATGCGATGAGCAAACCTTCTGGCGCGGAATGCAATATCGATTGCGATTATTGTTTTTATCTGCATAAAACCGATCTGCTCGAACATCAGCCGCATGCACGGATGGATGATCCCACACTTGAGCAGCATATCCGTCAATACATCGAGAGTCAGACAGGCGAGCAGGTCGTTTTCTCATGGCAGGGTGGCGAACCTACTTTGATGGGTCTGCCCTTTTATGAGCGTGTTGTCGAATTACAAGCCAAGTACGCTCGTGCAGGGCAGCGTATCGAAAATGACTTGCAAACAAATGGCATTGCTCTGGACGATGCGTGGATCGCCTTCCTGAAAAGGAATCATTTTCATGTCGGACTTTCTATCGATGGTCCTCGTGAGCTGCACGATCTTTATAGAAAAACACGTAATAACAAACCTACATTTGATTTAGTAATGAGCGCGGCCCGCAAACTTGTCGCGGCCGACGTGCCTTTCGCCGCGCTATGTGTAGTAAATCGCGCCAATGCCAAACACCCAAAAGAGGTTTATCGCTTTTTGGTCGATGAGGTCGGCAGCTGGAGGGTGCAGTTCAACCCTGCCGTTGAGCCTCGTACATTCAAAGAGGCTGCCCCTGGAAAAATGGATTTTTCTTCTGCACCCCTCCAAGACTCAGCACGTGCCAAGCCAGGCCATCCCCTATCGATCGTCACGGACTGGTCCGTCGACCCCGATGACTATGGCACATTTTTAACTGGCGTTTGGGATGAATGGCTTGCGACGGATTTCGGTCGCATTCATGTCAATCTATTTGAAACAGCGATCGCGCAAGCGGCGGGAATGCCCGCCCAGACATGCACGCAAGCAGAGTTTTGCGGCAAAGGACTCGCCGTAGAACACGACGGAGAGGTGTACTCGTGCGATCACTTTGTTTATCCCGAGTATCGGCTCGGCAATATTGCGCAAACGCATCTCGGGGATATGGCATTTTCTATCGTGCAAGAAAAATTTGGCATGGACAAGCGCGATACCTTGCCCAAGCAGTGTCGCAGCTGTGATTACCTCCAGCTCTGCTGGGGCGAATGCCCCAAAAACAGACTCATCAAAAGTCGGGATGGTGAGTCCGGGATGAACTATCTCTGCTCAGGCCTCTATCACTTTTACGACCACATCGGACCCGATGTGGTTCGCATTCTCAAGCACTTGGGTCGCCTACCCGAATAAATCTGCCAAACAAGTTTCTATTTCTTCGGTGGAAAAATCTCTTTCCATTCTTTTTTCATATCCACGACTACCCAGCCTTTATCAGGCGCCATATCGAGTGCTTTTTCAAGGTGCCCTATGGGCGAGTGCCGATCATAAGCTACCTCGCGAATATCGTCGGTATGTCGGATCAACATACCAAAGCGGGGCCCTTTGCCAGCCGTCGTCCACAGCAGCATTTCACGATCACCATCTGAATTACCAAAGGCCATCACTGGACGCCGTCCAATACGCTCATGAATTCCGATGGGTTTGTTTGGTCCATCATCAATGAACTGTAATTCGGGCAACCCAATGATTTTGGGCACGCCATCGATAATCTCGAACTTGGACTTGATGGAGCTTCCGATGACGCGCTCAGGCGGAATGCCATAAACCATCTCAGTCCAAGGTCGCATAAACTCAGTCCCCCCGCCTGAAACGATGTAAGTTTTGTAGCCGCGCGCCTCAAGATGCGCAAGTAACTCTAGCATGGGTTGATAGATCATCTCCGTGTATGGCCGCCCTGTCTTAGGGTGACGCGCGGTCTTTAGCCACTGTGCGACCGTACTGTGAAAGGTCTCCGTATCTACGCCCGCATGGGTTGCTGCGATCAGCTCAAAGAGTCCCGCTTGACCAGCGGCGAGCACACCCTTCAGATCATCCTCGAGGACCGCTTTAAAAGGCTGCGTGGTCTTCCATGCGGGATACTGAGGAGCAAGCGCTTTGATGCGATCAAAAACAAATGCGATCTGAACATAAATCGGTTGTTCGCTCCAGAGGGTGCCATCGTTATCAAATACCGCGATACGCTCTGGAACAGGAATGTAATCCGCACTTCCTTGCGTCGTGGTTTTCTCGATAAAACTGATCAGGGCCTGCTTGCTTGGGCCTTCATTCCAAGAAGGCAGTAAGCCTTGAGCAAAAGCATTGACTGCTACAAAAAATAATAGACCCGCAATCATTTTCTTCATTGAATATTTCCGCTAGTAGGATAAAGAAAAAACTCCGCCTGATGAGGGCGGAGTGAGTCTAACGTGCTTTCGAACGTATTTGCTCAGCAAAACACCACCGCGATTAGTTTTGTTGTGAACGCGTTACGGCCTCCATCACACGATCGAGGTTAAAGCTACCTGGCTTTTGGCGAGGAGGAAACTCGCGGAAACTCTGCAACCATTTGCCGACATAAGCGCCTGCTGGAGCGATCGCGAACATGCGATCCAGATACCAACGCTGGTAACCCATCGCATGCTCTTTCTGGGCCCTCTCGAACGGATCCATACGCAAGTTTGTCAGCGCGGGGGCACGCAATGCCGTGAAGGGCCTTTGCCAGACCTCGAGTCCTTCGGCGTCTTGCTGCAAGAAGGTGACCTTCCAGTTGTCGTAACGCAAAGCTGCCACGCTGCCATCATCCGTCCAATAAATAAACTCGCGGCGCGGCCAAACTTGCTTCTCGTCTTTTAACGCGGGACCGATATCGTAGCCATCAAGATGGACCTTGTAAGTCATATCGCCTATTTTGCGACCCTTGAGCAAGTCTTGTTTGACAGTCTTGTCACCCGCCGCTGCCAACAGGGTTGGAACCATATCTTCATGCGCAGCGATATTGTTGTTGATGGTGCCGGGCTTGATGACGCCAGGCCACTTGATCATGGCTGGTACACGATAACCACCTTCCCAGTTGGTATTCTTTTCGCCGCGGAACATCGTGGTACCGCCATCGGGCCATGTAAATGTCTCAGCACCGTTATCTGTCGAGTACATGATGATGGTGTTCTCATCAAGCCCAAGTTCTTTGAGCTTGGCAAGGATTTGACCAATGTGACCGTCATGTTCGACCATGCCGTCTGCATAGACGCCAAGACCCGTCTTGCCTCTCGAGGCCTCCTTCAGATGCGTAAAGATGTGCATGCGAGTGGAGTTCCACCAGATAAAGAAGGGTTTATCCTCTTTTTTTGAACGCTCCATAAAGTCGAGCGTCTTGACCATCACCTCGTCATCGATCGTCTCCATGCGCTTGCGCGTCAGTGGACCTGTATCCTTGATCGCGCCGCCGGCAAAGCTATGGATCACCCCGCGCGGACCGAATTTCTTTTTGAATTCGGGGTCTTTGGGATAGTCTGGATTCTCTGGCTCTTCTTCGGCATTCAAGTGATACAGATTGCCAAAAAATTCATCGAATCCGTGTGCCGTTGGCAACATTTCGTCGCGGTCACCGAGGTGATTTTTACCAAACTGACCAGTCTTGTAACCGCGCGCTTTCAGCAGTGTTGCGAGCGTTGGATCCTCTTTACGCATCCCTTCAGGCGTACCTGGCAGGCCAACTTTTGTCAGACCTGTGCGGATCGGTGACTGCCCGGTAATGAACGCGGCGCGTCCTGCCGTACTACTCTGCTGACCGTACCAATCAGTAAAGATTGCGCCTTGCTTGGCAATGCTGTCGATGTTAGGTGTCTTGTAACCCATCATCCCCATGTTGTATGCGCTAATATTGAACTGACCAATATCATCGCCCCATAGGATCAGAATATTGGGTTGTTTTTGAGCAAGCGCCTGCGTAGATACAAGAGCGCCTACAGCTACGGCAAGCGCCATCGTGCTCTTTTTTAGCGTAAATTTCATATTCACTCTCCGGTCGTCGGATGCAACATTTTGATGCAATTCTTGATAAAGCGTTACGAACACTTTTATTGGAACACAATTGTCAAATATCAAACATCTTTTATTGTGCATGAGCGTTTATTTTTTTGCGCTTACACCGCCTGTTTATGCCGCTGAGCGGGCATATCAAACTAAGCTGACGCTCCCTGACCAACAAGACATATTGCTGCATGTTTTCCAACCCTCAAATACGCCAAAAGGCGTACTTATCGCCCTACATGGTTGCGGAGGCTTGCTTTCCACCAATACGCAAAACGGCGACAAACTCTCTTCTCGACACGCAGGAATGGCCAAATTTGCCAACGATTTGGATTGGATCGCCGTTTTTCCTGATAGCTTTACGCTTCGTGGTCGTCGAGAAATTTGTACTCAGAAATTTTCAGAGCGCACCATCAAACAAGGTCACAGAAAAATGGATGCGCTCGCCACTGCGAATTGGGTCAAGGCGCAAAACTGGCTAGGCGATGGGCAGCCGTCTTCAACACCCAGCCCCCTCAAAAGCGTTTTATTAGGGTGGTCAAACGGTGGAACGACTGTTTTACAAACCATTGAAACGCCTAAAACAGAAACTTCGGCTAGCTCCGCCTATCGCGCTGAAAAACTCATCGATCAGGCTGTGGCTTTTTATCCTGGCTGTTCACAACAGTTAGCGCGCGATTACCGGACACGCGTTCCTCTCACACTCTTTATTGGAGGCAAGGATGACTGGACGCCCCCGCAACCATGTATCGCGCTTGGCGAACGCATCGGGGCGCAATTGTTTGTGTATCCGGAGGCTCATCATGGTTTTGACAGCCCGACGGGTAAAGTTCGTTTGCGGCGCGACGTTCCGAACGGTGTAAATCCCGGCGAAGGTGTGCATGTTGGTCCGCACCCCGCCTCAAGAGCGGATGCCTACGACAAATTGAAAACAATGCTTGAGCAACTTTCTTATTCAGTCCGTTGAGCGGCGAACAATTTTCATTAGACCCTGTGCGGTCATAATTTCGCGATCCTCGACGCATAAGGTTCCACGCAGGAAAATCAGGCTCGCGCTTTTTCTTGTGACTTGAACACGCGCAACCACGAATTCTCCGGCTTTTGCGGGAGCGAGGAAATGCGTGTCGAGTTGGACTGTTGCACTGGGCTGGCGATCCGCCTCGCTCCAAGCAATCATGCTGATAGCCTGGTCCATAAATGTCATCAATACGCCACCGTGTGCAATGCCAAGAGAATTTTCATGCTGGGGCGCAAGGAGTAAGCCGTAGTCCCAGGATGCCGCATTTTTTTTAGACCAAAGTGTGCCTATCGTTGAATAAAATCCTTCGGTGCGACATGCTTTCCATCCTGCGTGCTCGGGATTAAATGGTTCGCTCATGTTTCCTCCTGTGTTTTTTAAATTCCTGTTATTTTTAAACAAAAACTTGGTCTGTCACGATGCGAGCCTCTAACTGCATCTCCTTGATCAATTTTTGTATTTCAATTTTATTCAGCGCATCCATGAGGCTCGCACAAACAATCGTGTGCGAAATTTTTCCCGCTGGTGAAAGGACAGGGACCGCTGCAATTGACACGCCTGCGATGTAAGTGTTTCGATCTAGACTGAAATGATTTTTTTTGGCAAAAAGCACTTCCTTGTTCCAGTCTTCATATTTCACAGGTTTATCCCAACGTAATTTTGAAAAGCGCTTTTTAATTTCGGCCTGAGGCTGCTCACCAAAGGCAGCCACAAGCCTGCCTGTCGCACTTAATAAAGACGGAAACACACTTCCAACATCGACATGCAACCTAAACGGCATACTGGAGCGGGACAACGCGACCACGATCATTTGCTCCGGATCACTCACATCAACGCCGATCGCCGTGACACCCCATTTAGTGGATAAGCGATCCAGTGCAGGCTGAACGAGTAAGGGAAAAGCATTTGACTCAAGCGCGCTGCGCGCCAAGGTGAGCATGCCTGCACCCAAGCGGTAGTGCTTAGTGATCGGGTCAAAGGAGATGAGCTTTTCATGCACCAAGGCGCGCAAGATATGCAGGCAAGTGCTAGGCACAAGTCCGAGCGCCTGCGCGATGGCATTAACCCCTAGGGGGGTACGCATTTTTCCAAGAAATCGTAAGATCGCAACAGCCCGAGAGACCGCAGGAACAGGCCGAATGCGCGGCGCACTCGTTGACGATTTGCTTGCTTCGGTGAGCTTTTTCATATCTAAAATTATAGCCGATATTATTGTACTAATACAATAATTATTTTTATTTGACAATGAATGTCGCAATCGTTACAGTCATTTCATCATCGACATTTAAAATACTTAGACAGTAGTGTCCCAACGTTTCTCATAGGAGATCAAGCTGATTTTGATCGAAATCGATATTTGAATTTTCGTGGGGCGGGTTAAGTAGTTGATTTATTGGTGTTGTTTCAAACATAGTCAAACTCAAGATTTGTAGAATTTCGTGAAGACTGTTGGGCAGTTTCAAACGTTTTTTGAGTATCGCGATCAGCACGTATGTGCAGACCGCGATCCAAATTTGCGTCTTGACTGCGTTCTCGCTGGTGCCCAGAAAGGTCTTGATCCGAAGGTGTTGCTTGATCCATTTGAAGAACAACTCGACCTGCCATCGCTGTCGATAGAGTGCGGCAATCATCTCGGGGCTGAGCGCAAAGTTGTTGGTCAGAAAGGTCAAGCGTTTGCCATTCTCGTCTTTGGCTACAACGCGACGAATCACTTGCGGATACTCTTTGGCGGTGTAGTAGATGGTGAGCACGCCGGTCTGATCGCAGATGATTTGTGTGTTCGCGCGATCGACTGGCTGGGAGTATCGCCGCTGAAACTTTGTGTTGGACTTGGCTCGCGTGACAAAGAACGCTTGCGATTGATGGATAGCATAAAGCCGTTGGTAGTCGAGGTAGCCGCGATCCAGCAAATAGAATGCCCCTGGCTCGATAATAAGATCGTCCAGCACGTTGACCTCGTGCGTCTTGCCGTCCGTAATGCTGATAAAGCTTGGGATTGCGCCCCGCAAGTCGAGCAGTGTATGCAGTTTGATCGCACCCTTGGCTCGACGAAACGGTGCCCACGGATACATCGACAGGCACAGATCGATCGTAGTCGCATCGAACGCATAAACCGTTGCATCCAAATCGATACCGAGAGGCTCGTCGATATAAAGCGGCCTCGCAATCCCAATCAGATGCTGAGCGTAATCGGCATAGATCTGCCAAGGACGCGTCGCATTCGCATTGGCCAACGTATTGCGAGAAAGCGTCGCACATCGAAATCCCATGTGGTACAGACGCTTGGCCTGTGCGCGAAGATTGACCTCGATGTCGCGAAGCGACTCTCGATAAGTCAGTTGCGCAAAAGCCATTGCGAGGAACTGATCCAAGCAGGTGAAGTCCTTGACCTTGTGATCGCCACGATGCGCGGCGACGCAGCGCCGAAAAGTTGTCAGTGGCAGATGCATCATGATCTGCGAGAAAACGAGTTTGCCTTGGTGCATGAGGGTTCCCCGCGAGAAGTCGCGAACAACCCAAAGTCTGCTCGAAATCAAAGTTGAAATCGAGACCAGACAAAATGACCGAATTTGGTAATAAAATCATTAACTTACAAGCTCTTGACGCGCAAACGTTGGGACACTACTGATTTTCACAAATATTATTTTTATTGACATGGGTCTTAAAAAGAGGCTAAAAACCTCAATAAGCCTAGCCTAGCCTAGCCTAGCTTAGCTTAGTTTATTCGTCGAGAAATTAAATCCTACATACTTAATAATAGATGGCCATATGAAATTGCACAGTCATGTAAACGCTTCACCATTTTCGTGCGGTTGTTGCAAAGATTTACTTGATCCTAAAAAGTCAAGACGAGATTTCTTACGATTAGCCGGTGGAATTGCTGGGATGGGTAGTATTGGAATGCTGATGGGCCCTGGAATGGCTTTTGCTGGATCTGGAAAGTATGATGCCATGCTGCTATCTTGTATTGACCCTCGCTTTCAAAATCCAGTGAACAAAAGGGAAAATGATAGGGGGCTTGGAGGAAAGTACAGCGCATTTACAATAGCTGGGGGAGCTATTGGTGTTGTTGCGCCAGCTTTCAAGGCTTGGCACGAAACCTTTTGGCAAAACTTAGATGCCTCAAAAAGTCTACATAGCATTAACAAAGTAATCGTGATTAATCATCTCGATTGTGGTGCAGCTAAAATTGCGTATGGTGAAGCGGCAGTCGCAACTCCAGCAAAAGAAGTTGAAACTCATAAAGCTGCATTGCTGGAATTTAAGAAGCAACTTAAAGTTCGGCAACCCACATTGACTGCAGAATTGGGGCTCATGTCTTTGGATGGCAAAGTAGTGTCGTTCTCTTAGACCCTCATTTTGACCCCGGGTCAGCACTGGGCGAACAAAAACCCCTGCGTTCGCGCTGGGGTTTTTGCTTTTGCAGGCTTGTAACTGGATGTTTCTAATGGTGAGGTTCCCTCTGTTTTTCGTCTACCAAAGGGTAATTTTCATGCTACCAGTTTTTCCTTTTGCTGCTGACTAAGCCAGTGCTGCAGATAATTGTTTGGCGATAAATATCCGAGAGTTGAATGCTGCCTTTTCCGATTGTAAAACACCTCAATATATTCAAAGCTCATGTCTCGAACCTCGTCTCGCGTCTGGAATTGTTTTCCAAAGACACGCTCGTGTTTGAAACTGTTGAACCAGCTTTCCGTCGGTGCATTGTCCCAGCAGTTTCCCTTTCGACTCATCGAACAGGTCATTCCATATTCCGACAGCAACGATTGAAAGGCATGGCCCGCGTATTGACTTCCCCGGTCAGAGTGATGCATCAAGCCCGCAGGCGGCCTACGGCGAAACCAGGCCATGGTCAGTGCAGCGGTCACGATGTCAGCTGTCATGCGGGGCTTCAAAGACCAGCCAACGATCTCGCGGTTAAACAAGTCGAGAACGATGGCCAGGTACAGCCAGCCTTCATCTGTCCACAAATAGGTGATGTCGGACGTCCAGACTTGATTCGGTGCGCTGGGCTTAAAGTTTCGATCCAACAAGTTTGGCGCCACAGGCAGGTTGTGCCTCGAGTCCGTCGTGGCTTTGTAGCGGCGCTTGTGCCGTGCCCGCACATTATTTTCTCGCATCAATCGCTCCACCCGGGCTTTACTGGCCGAGTAACCACGGTGTCGCAGTTCCCTCAGCATACGGGGACTGACATAGGCGCCCTTGAGCTCAGCATGGATAGCTTTGATCAGTGCCAACATCTGCACATCCGTCAATCGTTTGCGGCTAGGCGTACCTCCCCGCTTCCAAGAGCGATAGCCGCTTACGCTGACGTCCAACACGCCACACATCTCTGCCAAACCGTACTCCGGGCGATGCAGATCTATCCAGGCGTACTTCACAGTGCATCTTTCGCGAAGTACGCCGCTGCTTTTTTTATGATTTCGTTCTCACGCTTGAGCCTGACATTTTCAGCACGCAATCGAGAGAGCTCCATCTGCTCGGAAGAAACGGGCTTAGTTGAAGCGCCCGTCAGAGCACCGCGAGACGCAGCGCTCGACCAGTTGCGTAATGTCTGCTCATTGATGCCAAGCTCCTTAGCAACCGTTGAAAACGACTGCCCGTCCTTAATCCGCTAAACTGCTAGTTCCTTGAACTCCAAGGTGTACGACTGTCGAGGTATTTTCATTGCTCATCTTCCTTCAAGTGACGTTAATAATATGTCACCCAGATGGAAGACGAAATATCAGGGGAAGCTCATACAAACAAATGATTCGCGGTAGTTTTTATGGCTTTGCTGAAGTTAACTATATAAAGTACACCAAAGGAGATACGAACTTAGGGTATTCTTCGGTTGCAAGCAACGGCACTAGCTTCACAACAAAAACAGACTAAGGCGCTTCCGCTTATACGCTTCTTATCGGCTTAGGCTATCGGTTTTAATGACTCCTTCCTCCAGGAAAGGTTTATAAGGCTTAATAAAGATGACAATACTTAAATTCGCTTTCGCTGCATCAACAATTTTCTTAGCCAATACCTCGTTTGCGCAACAGCCTAAGTTCCAAGGTGCTTTTGGTCAGCTCGGTATTGGGTATGAGTCGGTCTCACAAACACAACAGTCCGCCACAGGGGCGGTCAACTTCGTACCTGTTCCAGTCAACACGTCATCAAATAACGCGAACAGCATGACTGGAACATTTGCATTGGGCTGGTATCAGAATATTGCAAAAGATTTTTTACTGGGTATTGGTGTCGAGTATTCTCCGTTTGCTGGATCTTCAGCAAACAAGACAGCAACTGTTCAAGCAGGGCCGATGGTTATATCTAATGCCTATCGTTGGCAAAAGAAAGAGTCATACAATATATTTTTGTCTCCTGCAGTGATCGTTGGCACTGATGGTTTGGCGTACGCTAAGATTGGCTATACAGGCATAAAGGCAACCGATTTCACTACACGCACCGACAACTTGACAGGCTATTCTTTAGGCGTGGGTTACAAGCAATTCTTTAATGATGGCTGGTATGGATTCGTTGAATTTAACTATGCTAATTATGGTAAAGCAACCATGACAGTGACCGATCCACCCGGCGGTCCACGTTTCGACGGGGTCGCAACTAATGGTTTAGCAACCTTCAACGGGCTTGTTGGCATTGGTTATAGGTTTTGATCTCTATTGGTAGCTCAGTGCGCAGTCATAACTTATCACAGAGAGCACGCAGGTATCTCGATCGCCTAAAACTTCGCTTTTGAATTCGATCAAGCGCTAGAGCGGTTGAGCCAACATCCAAACATTGCAATGATGTGCAATTGACTCATCAAAAAAGGAAATTTCTGCGAGAAATAACTGCCGTTGCTTTTATAAGATAGGAGAAAGCCAACAGAAGAAGCCCTTAACTTGCCAAAGCACCAGGCAAACCATAGCATGAGAGGTATTGAATAAATACCTTGTGTCGGCCCATTGATATCCTGACACATTATTTCGGACTGTTTGAAGGCCTAGCTCATGTTATTTGAACGTTTCCCGCACATAATGATTGGGCCTATCGTGTCCACGATGGCATGGGTAATCCTGATTGGTCTCTCAGCATGGTTTTTAGTTTATAAAACGCGTATTTTTAACGCCTTTAACGAAGCTCGTTTTGATTCTTTTTTTGCGGCCTCTTAAATATTATTTTTTTTCATGGCATTTATGGATTCTGAATTTAAAACAAATACAAAGAGGCTAAAGGAATTTGGTAAAGGAAAAAACAGCTATTAACCATATACTCAGTATCCCGCTGCCAACAGAGACTTTAAATCAGCAGGTGCAGGGAGCCTTAAAAAGGGCTATTTACAAGCGGTGATCGAAGTTGAATAAAAACAGCAATTAAACCATCGACAATGCGATAAGGCTCAGCAAGCGATCAGACAACTTTTGCAATTAATCAATCAAACGTAAGCGTCCGGCCAGTACCGTCTAGCCCTTCCTTAAGATTCTAGCCAGAATAGGCGTCCACCTAAATACGCGGACACCTATTTTGCTAGATCTTCCAAAATACCCAACTCCTCACTCTCGTCGCCGTCGGCGTTCTTTTGCCGAGAAGATCGCTATTGTTCAAGAATCGTTTGAGCCGAACGTCTCAATTGCGGCTGTTGCTCTGGCTCATCGGATTAACGCCAACCAGTTACACAAGTGGCGTTGGGAATATAGAAACGGTAAGTTCGACAGCGTTAGAAATCTTACGCCTTTAGTTCCTGTGCAGCTATTGGAGTCAACCCTGCCTATGCCACTTACTGTTAATTCTGGTTCGGACACTGAGCCAGGATATGTTGAGATTTTAATTGGTGAATCTCGCGTATGGGTTCATGGCAATGTGCAATCCAACGCGTTGAGAGAAATCTTTGCGGCTCTTGGTTCATGATTAGTCTACCCTCTGGCACTCGAGTTTGGATTGCGGCAGGCGTGACTGACATGCGCCGAGGATTCGACGGTCTTGCTGCATTGGTGCAGGGTTCGCTTCATGAGGATCCCTTCAGTGGTCACGTGTTTGTGTTCCGTGGTCGTAAAGGTGATCGCATCAAAGTGCTTTGGTGGAGCGGAGATGGCATGTGCATGTTTGCAAAGCGTCTTGAGCAAGGTCACTTCGTATGGCCAGAGGCGGCGAGTGGGAGCGTTCATTTAACTGCAGCGCAACTCTCTATGTTGCTCGAAGGCATTGATTGGAGACGACCCATTCGCACACACAAACCGACACAGGTTTAATATTTTGTATTAATACGACAGTTCGTTAAGAGCCGCATTTTAATTGGGTTTAGTTGCAAAATAAATTGAATGAATGAAGTGCATTTGATAAAATAATAGCTATGCAAACGAGCTCTCAACTCCCAACAACAGTCGCCGAATTACAGGCGATGCTGTCGGTTCAGTTTGCTGCAATCGCCACACTCACAACTGAGCGAGATGCATATAAAAAAGACATTACTGAGCTGCGATT